>OFBU01000016.1_pt1 | contig 34452 bp, 29 predicted proteins | sample 1520681 | NCBI WGS metagenome assembly OFBU01 (sample SAMEA3696450, study PRJEB22514) | metagenome | biome: water; feature: marine; material: hydrothermal vent | place: Pacific Ocean | collected 2014-08-16 | depth 1514 m
TCCCGTATCCGGCGAAAACGACCTATGGAAAAAATCCGCGACAGATACGGCGCCGCCGCTCTTTCTTTTTCTCTTTTGCTTATGTATTGAATTTGGAGACATTATATCTTTTCAAAAAATGAGCTATAATTGTCGTAGAGTATTAAAATGTGTGTTGAGAAGGGGGGTGTGCAGATACTCCAGCGCCGTAAGTGAGATGCTTTTGTTCTGAAGAGTATTCACATCTGGAGGATGCTCAATGTTTGATATAGGATTGCAGTAAATGACTATTAAAAAATTAGAAGAACTTATATCAAGCGCCATTCTTAGAAAAGAGGGCTTTGAATTTGAAGAATTTGTAGTCAATATCTATAAAATTGTATATGGTGATGACTTTTTAGGAGTTGCTTCTGGTGGCGGTGATGATGGGAATGATGGAACAAATGGAAAAATCTTGATTCAAGTTTATGGACCAACAAACCTGAAAGCTTCTAATGCTATATCTAAAATGAATGAAGACTATTCTAAGGCAAAAGAGAAGTGGGATTTTGAAGAATGGCATTATGTGGTAAATACCAAATTGAAAGATACTCCAGCTAAATTGCTATCAACGGCATTGAAACTTAAAGAAAAAGAGAAACCTATTAAAATTGAATTAATCGATAGTAATCGTTTAATAAATATGATTTTAGATGCTTGGCAGAAAGATGATAGTAGCCATTTAAAAATATGTTCTTTACTAAACTCTGATGAGAATATTGATAATTTTAAGGACTTTAATAAGATATCAAGAGTCATAGATTTTATTGCGGATATTGATGAAGTTAAAGGTATTGATGTGTTTGCCAATTTTGGAGATATTCAGTTTTTTCAAGGCAAAGATGAAAAAATAGATATCAATATAAAAACAGAACATTTCAAAATATTTTTTATAAAGATAGTTAAAAATGCACGAGTTACAATTGAAGAATTTAAAGATAAAATTGGGGAAGAGTATCTTGATGAAGTAGGAGATTATATTAAAAAGAAATATACTGCTTTGCTAAAAAGTATGGATGAAGAGCACGCAATTATGGAAACTCATCAAAAAATATATGGCAGATTAGATAATGATCATAACTTATCTATTGCTTTATGGATTGTAATAGGATATTTCTTTGACATATGTGATATAGGGAAAAAAGACAATGGTAATGGGTGATAAAATATTCAAAGTTGAAGATGCATTAATTGTAATAGGGGCAGAAGTTGTTAATGCGCTCCAAAAATATGGCTCTATGAGACTTGATGATATTTTTTTGTATGTAAAAGATAATTATGTAAAAGATATCAAGTTCGATAGATTGATATATACTATAGATTTTCTTTATATGATAGGGAAAGTAGATATAAAAGAAGATGATGTATTGGAGTTATTATGAAGCTTCTACAAATCACAAGTGACAATCCAAAGTTTTCTACTATTAAATTCAAAGATGGATTGAATTTGATTGTCGGCACAAAAATTGACAAAGATAAAAAAGAAACATCCAATGGCGTTGGAAAAACCATCTCTATCCAGCTTATTAATTATTTGCTTGCAGGGCAAAACAAATTACTTGATCAAGTGTTGCAGGACTTAACAACTTCAGTTACCCTGCAACTCAAGATTGAAGACGAAATACATCAAATTTCAAGAAACGGAGAAATTATATCATTAGATGATCAGAAATTAAGACTTAGAGAACTAAAAGAGTTTTTGGATAAAAGTGTTAATAATGACAGCTTTACTTTTCGTGATTTGTTCCTTAGATTCAATAGGCAATCTTATGAAAAAGCAACGGCACAAATTTCAACGGAAGAAGCTTTTAAAAATAATGCTATAAATGCTTGGCTATTGGGATTGGATATCAGTTATATCGAGAAGAAAAAAGAGCTTTATAATAAGCAAGAAGCTTTGAAACAAATTATTGCCTATTTAAAAGAGCTTCAAGAGAGTGTTGATAAAGAAGAGATTTACGAAACAAAAGAAGAGTTGGATAAAATTGAAAAAGATATAGAAAATTTTGAAATAGCAGAAGATTATTATCAAATAAAAGAAAAAGCTGATGAATTAACATTGCTGCTTAGAGATTCTGAAAATAGATTATCTATGTTAAAAAGGGATTTAAATTTAAGAGAGGAGCTTATAAGCGTAAATAAGCAAGAAGATGTTGATATAAGTAGGGTTAAAAGAATTTATAATGAGGCTAAATTCTTTTTAGATGACAAGGTTATTAAGCATCTTGAGGCGGTAAAAGAATTTCATGATACATTATTTAAGAATAGAAAGAAAAAAGCCAAAGAGGAGATTGAAACTTTAACAAAAGAGATAGGGATTGAAAAACAACGAATAGAGTCGCTGGATAAAGAGAGATCTAAATTACTTCAATATTTAGAGTCCAAAGGAGCTCTTGAAGAGTATAATAAATTATTAAGATATAGGGATGAATTAAAGAATAAGCTTCAAGATCTTGAAGCCAAAGAGAAAGAAAAAGAAAGATATAAAGAGGAAAAGCAGCAGCTAAAACTTGAAATTGATAAGTTTGAACTTGAGTTAATAAAAGAATCAAAAAAGATGAAATCTAAATTTGAATCTCTTGCAACTAAGTTTAGAGATATATCAAATGAGTTTTATGAAAAACCAGGGTATCTTGATATAGACATAAATCCTACAATGAAAGCTAAGTATGTATATAAAATCGATCCTAAAATACAAGCCGATGAAAGCAGCGGGATAGGAATGATGAAAATATTTATTTATGATATGCTTCTGTATGCTTTGAACCCAGACCTGATAGGCTTTTCAAGTCACGATAACATATTATATGATGTTGTTGATGAAAGACAAATAGCGACTGCTCTTGATTATGCAAAAGAAAATGTTAGGCAATATATATGTTCAATTAGTGATACAAAGTTTCAAGGAGCTCTTGAATATGCTAATCAGGTAGATAAAAATGATGTGATATTAGAGCTAAATGAGCACAATAAGTTATTTGGTATAAATTTTTGATTTTAATGAGACTATTTAGTATTTTATATCCATTCAGAAGCTAAGTGGCAATCAAGAAGTAAGAGACTCAAGTGGAAACGATATAGTATAAGGAGAGAAAAGTTACGCCAAGAAAGCTATGGGTCGAGATACCGAACTATCGCCGTATCGAGCAAGTCCTCGAAGCCGAGGCGCCATGAAGAGTCGAAGTGTATCTCCTTTATCGCAGTTTTCTCGTATGCAGTGATAGAGAGGAATGCCAAATGAGTTATCATCGTCACCCGACTTTCATTCCCGGATGATACGGAGTATTTGAGGAACGGATAATGCTCTACATTGAAACCATTCTTGAGACAATGCCCTACGGCAAGAGCAAAGCCGTCAAAGTCAAAGCGCTTGAAGAGTATAATCAATACAATCTGTGCATCGATACCTTCGATGTGGGAGACACACGAGTATAGAAACAAAATAGCCGAAACATTAAAGAGCCCGACGATCCGTTAAAGCTGGTCATTGTGCGGGATATATAATTGATAGGCTTCGATGTGCTCTGTCAGTCGATGCGTAGCCACAATAGATAGAAGCTTCCTCGAAGGGATAGCTGGCGATTAGCTTGATACAATCTTGGCCGCCTGTGGCTATAATCTCGAGAAGATCTACAAGTATCTCCTGAAAGCCTACAGGAGGCGGCTCGTTTTTAGCTCTCTGCTTTTTGAGCTTATCTCTGAGCAAACAAGAAGGCTTCAGTGGGCTGTTGCGGAATTGGAGATTGTGGGCTCTGGTGTCATTGTCATTGAGAGGATAGAGAAAAAGGATTTCAGTCCACTTTTTCGTTACTCTTGCGGTGGGCAGGTTGGGGGTGATTGGGTTATTTGTAGTCAATTATCCTTCCATTATTCTTGAGATGATTGTCTTTATGTAATATTTTTAAGTACATATATGCTATATTGTCATATTATTTATAGAGGAGAGTAGGAATGCATGATTTCAACGAGGTGCTGGAGAGACTCAAAGATATAGTTTCCAACGATAGAGAGGGGAGACAGATTTTCGACAAGGATGTGGCGCTTGCCCTGGGTATCTCTCCTCCTACTTTCGCCACGATGAAAAAGAGAGGCTCTATCCCGTATAAAGAGATAATGGAGTTTTGCGCAAGAAACAAAATCAGTATAAACTGGCTCTTTTTCGACCAGCCTGCCGAAATGCTCGTGGAGGAGACAGGCAAGTTTTTCAGAGTCAGATATTTCTCCACTCTCAGGGCCAGTGCCGGAGGTGGCGCCAATGTCTCGGACGAAGAGTTCGAGTATATAGATATGGAGCAATCCCTACTGGAGAGTATCATCGGTACTCCTCTTCCTCCACAACTGGATGCCGTTCATGTCGTAGGTGAGTCGATGGAGCCTACACTGGAAGATGGATGCATAGTCTTCGTAGATAGAGAGAGCACCGATGCGAGTAGAGATGGAATATATCTTGCATCCACCAGCAACGGTCTCTTCGTCAAAAGAGTTAGACGCAGAGCCGACGGAATGGTGGAGCTCATCTCGGACAACAGACTATACGCTCCAGAGATAATCCATCCCGAAGAGATAAGAATAGTCGGAAAAGTGGTAGGCAGCATGGAGAGGCTTTGAAAAGAGATAGATATCCTGAGGTTTATGAACTTTTGTGTTTATTGCACAAAGTTGCGGAGGAAAGTATTTCGGAGATGGCGCTATGACGACTACGAGAGCATCGAAGGTATCGCCTCATCGAAAACTTGTCCATAACTCTGTTTTATCCTATTTCGTTATAATTCAGCAACTTACAACACCATAAAAGCGAAGTGAAAGTATGCCTGATTTTGAAACTTTTTTGAAAAACAATCTACCGGTAGTGGAGACTTTCCATCCAGATTACAACAAGGCTATGTCGGAGATGCTGTTGGCGGGAGGAAAGAGATTCCGCCCCAGACTGCTACTCTCCATAGTCGATGCATATGCCCCTCTGCTGTATGATTCGGCCATGTATGCCGCTTTGGCGGTGGAGCTTTTTCATACCTACTCTCTGATTCATGACGATCTTCCAGCCATGGACGATGCTCCCTTGAGAAGAGGTCATAGAACGCTCCATGTGAAATATGGAGAGGCTCTGGCCATTCTGATTGGGGATGCTCTGAATACACACTCTTTCGAGCTTCTGGCGAAGGCCCCCTTCAGAGCGGATGTGAAGGTGGAACTGATAAGGATATTGGCAGAGAGCGGAGGTGTCGGCGGTATGGTTCTGGGGCAGGCTATCGATCTCTACTTCGAAAACAGGCATCTCGATCTGGATGAAGTCGTGCAGCTGCACCGCTGTAAAACCGCGAAACTGATAGCGGCTTCTCTGAGAATGGGAGCCGTGATAGCGGGACTCGATTCGAAAAAGGGGCAGGAGCTCTACGATTTCGGTCTGGAACTGGGGATTCTGTTTCAGGTACAGGACGATATTCTCGATGCCATACAGAGTACGGAAGAGGCCGGAAAACCGACACGGCACGACAGCGACAAGAACAGTTTCGTGACTTTGCTGGGAGTCGATGGTGCGATGGGCTATGCCGGAATATTGGCAGAGAAGATACATACAAGATTCGACAATATGGAAGCTCCCCTCAAGAAGGCTCTTGGCAAACTGATAAGAAATTATCTGCATAGACACGAAAGAGACAGGTAGATACACGATATCGAGTATCCTGCCGATAAACGAAAAACAAATCCAATTAGAAAAAGGAAAATAATGTCGAACGAAATGCGAACGAGAATGGCGGATACTATACGCTTTCTGGCCGCTGACATGATACAAAAAGCCAATAGCGGACATCCGGGTGCCCCAATGGGCCTCGCCGATATAGCGGTGGTGCTCGGTGAACATCTGAGACACAATCCGAAAAATCCCAAATGGCTCAACAGGGATAGAGTCGTCTTTTCCGGAGGCCATGCCACGGGCCTGATATATTCACTTCTCTATCTCTGGGGTTACGATATAGATATGGAGGAGCTCAAAAATTTCAGGCAACTCGACTCTATGACACCCGGTCATCCGGAGTATGGGCATACTCCAGGCGTAGAGATTACCACGGGACCTCTCGGACAGGGGGTGGCAAATGCCGTAGGATTCGCTATGGCCCAGGCCTTTACGGCTTCTCGGGTAAACAGTCCCAACTGCAAGATAATAGATCATAAAGTTTACTGTCTGTGCGGAGACGGTGACCTCGAAGAGGGTATAAGTTACGAAGCCTGTGCTTTGGCAGGGAAGCTCGCACTCAAAGATCTGATTCTCATCTACGACAGCAACCATATAACGATAGAGGGTGACGCATCCATAGCTTGGGATGAAGACAGGCGCAAAAGATTCGAGGCTCAAAATTGGAATGTTCTGGAGATAGACGGGCACGATTTCGATCAGATAGACAGTGCGCTCGATGAAGCCAAAAAATCGGACAGACCCACGATTATAATCGCCGAAACGAGAATAGGTCGCAAGGCTTCAGGTCTGGAGGGCAGTCACGAGACTCATGGAGCCCCTTTGGGCGAGGAGGTGATTAGAGTTTCCAAAGAGAAGGCGGGCTTTCCTCCCGACGAGCAATTCTATGTACCCGAGGATGTCTTGTTGCGTTTCCGCTGTGCTCTCGAAGAGGGTGAGCTATATGAAAGAGAGTGGAGACATCTGCTCAAACAGGCTCCCTTCGCGGAGCAGAACGAAGCTCTGAGAAGATTGCTCGAGCCCGATTTCGACTCCATAGCCTGGCCGGATTTCAGTGATGTGCCGGAGATGGCCACCCGTGAGAGTAACGGTAGAATACTCAACGCCATAGCTAGGGCTATTCCCGGTTTTGTCGGAGGTAGTGCGGACCTGGCACCCTCGAACAAAACCGAACTCAAGAATATGGGGGATTTCCCCGTAGGCAAGAATATACACTTCGGAATACGGGAGCATGCGATGGGAGCAATCTCCAATGCCATGGCTCTCTATGGTACGCTCATCCCATACAATGCCACCTTCTTCGTATTCAGCGACTATCAGAAGCCTGCGGTCAGAATAGCGGCACTCTCTTCGATACGCAATTTCTTCATCTGGACACATGACAGTATAGGCGTGGGCGAAGACGGTCCTACACACGAGCCGATAGAACATCTGAGTCAGTTCAGGGCACTTCCGGGCTTCTATCTCTGGAGACCTGCGGATGCGACGGAGAATGTAGAGGCCTGGAAAACGGCACTCGAGATGGATAGGCCGCAGGCCTTCGTTTTGAGCAGACAGAAGCTCAAGACGCTCAAGCCGAAGAGAGACTTCGGAGATGTCTCCAGAGGTGCCTACATACTCAAGAGAAGAGAGGATGCCAATCTGACTATAATGGCCAGCGGTTCGGAGTTGATGCCCTCTCTGCAGGCGGGATGTTTCCTCGAAAAGCTCGGAATCAGGGCGAATATCGTATCGGTGCCCTGTTTCGACCTCTTCGACGAGCAGGATGAAGAGTATAAAAGAGCCGTCATAGCTCCCGATACCAAAGTGCTTGCAGTAGAGGCGGCGAGAGCGGTGGAGTATTACAAATATGCCGACGATGTTCTGGGAATGGAGAGTTTCGGCGCTTCCGCCCCTGCCGGAGAGCTGTTCAAAAAATTCGGCTTCACGATAAAGAATATAAAGAAGAGAGCATGTGCGCTAATGGGTGTCGAGGATAGAGCGGTGAAGATAGATGGCGTGGGAGAGTTGTAAGAGGGGCAAGATGAATTGCTTTTGTTGTCGTGCTTGCTTTCACTCCCACGATAGACTCCCAGTCAGTTCCGAAGGGCTGTAAAGTACCATATCGGCACATTCGGCATCGCTGTATCCCCATCCGGCGAAGATGGCTTCGGCCCCGGCCGCTTTCGCCGCTCTCATATCCTTGATACTGTCGCCTATCACCCTACACTCCGAACTCCCGGCCCCCAGAGCGGCCATGATACTCTCCACCATATCGGGAGAGGGTTTGGGGCGGGTGACGCTGTCGGCTCCGACTATCTTTTCGAAAAGATGCAGAGCATCGAGATCCTGCATCATCTTTTTTGCGAAGATGGTGGAGGCGTTCGTCGCGATAGCGAGTGCCACACCCATCCCTTTGAGCTCTTCGAGAGTCTCCCTCATGCCGTCGAAGAAGCTGAGATTGTCGGTACAGATTTCGAGATAGTACTCTCTGAAGAGTCTGCGCTCTCTCTCGAGACTCCCCTCTGCGCCGAAGAGTCTGGCGGCATCATCCGTCTTACCGTTGAGAAAGGCTACCACCTCCTCTTCGCTTATGGCATCTTTGCCGTTTATCTCTCTTCTGACATAGTTCACGGCGGCCGTTATGTTGCTTTTGCTATCGACCAGCGTTCCGTCCATGTCGCAAACGAGTATCTTCATGCTCCTCTATTCTCCTCTCTCTTGGACCGGGTGCAGTCGCGGTGTTTTGCGAAGCCTTCGGATCTTATTTTACTGTAGTTGTGCCACTATCCCTAAGCACTCTATCCAAAAAGTGTCGGGATTCTCGATTTTCGCAGGGGGGAGTCTATACCGGAAACTGCTATAATTCCACGAAAAAACGGAAGTGCAATGAAGGAAAAGGTCAAGCGGGCGAGGGTTTTGATAGAGAGTGAAGACAGGATGGGGCTGGTATATAGAGTTTCGAAGGTCTTCTATGAAAACTCTCTCAATATAGACAGCAACAGAGAGTTCGTCGACAAAGAGACGGGCAGATTCTTTATGCGCTCCGTCGTCAGCGGGGAGTTTGAAGTCGCCGGATTGCAAAGGGAGCTCCTGGAGGCGGTACCGGAGGATGCCAGCGTGAGGGTGGTGATACCCGGACGCAAAAAGATAGTTCTCATGGCCACCAAGGAGTCCCACGCCCTTGGAGATATATTGATAAGATATGCCGACGGTGAGCTCGATGCCGATATCGAAGCGGTCATAGCCAACAGAGATACGCTCTCTTCTCTCGTGGAGAGATTCGGCATACCGTTCATCCACATATCGGCCGAAGGTCTCGAGAGAGAGGAGCACGAAAGAAGGGTATTGGCGGAGTTGAAGAGATATGAGCCCGACTATATCGTATTGGCGAAATATATGAGAATACTCACCCCCTCTTTCGTATCCTCCTACCCCGGCAAAATCATAAATATCCACCACTCCTTTCTTCCTGCCTTCATAGGAGCCAATCCGTACAGACAGGCGTACGAGAGGGGGGTCAAAATCATAGGGGCGACGGCGCACTTCGTCACCGACGACCTGGACGAGGGGCCGATAATAGCGCAGGATGTGATACCGGTAAACCACCGTTACGACTGGAGAGATATGCAAAGAGCGGGCAGGGATGTGGAGAAGATAGTCCTCTCCAGAGCTCTCAATCTCGTACTCAACGACCGTGTCTTTGTCTATGGCAACAAAACGGTGGTCTTCTGAAGATGTTGAACATAGTGCTGGTCGAACCCAAGATACCGCCCAATACCGGCAATATAGGCAGGCTCTGCGTAAATCTCGGAGCCAGATTGCATCTGGTGGAGCCTCTGGGCTTCGATATAGGCCAGAAGGCTCTCAGAAGAGCGGGGCTCGACTACTGGAAAGAGCTGGACTTGACGCTGTGGAGTTCGCTCGGGACTTTCCTCTCCCGGCATCCGATAGACGGCTCTTTCCACCTCGCGACCACCAAAGCCGAGAGGCTCTATTGGGACGACAGGTACGAAAGGGACGATTTCCTCATCTTCGGCTCGGAGACGGAGGGTTTGCCGGCCGATTTGATAGAGGAGAATATGCAACGATGCATCAAGATACCCATGAGCGAGAAGGGGAGGAGCCTCAACCTCTCCGTGAGTGTGGGTATAGTGGCCTACGAAGCCCTCAGACAGATAGAGACGGGGAGTAGAAGATGAAGATAGGCGATATACTCTATATCGTAGCCATGATACTTTTCGCATGGATTACCTTCGCGATAATCAGGGGAAATTTCCAGAGAAAATTCGATGAGGAGGGGAGGCGGATAGACGATAGTGCCTCTCGTGCCTACGAAAAGGAGGAGTAGCCTTGTATTTTTCTCATCCACTTCGAGATATTTGAGGATGCTTTCTCGGCCATATCCGGTCAAGGATGTGCAAATTTCACGAATAATCTCTCGGAATCCGTATCAAAAGGCACTTGTATCGTCGCTTCGTCGATATCTGTGGTATAATCTGTCAAATGATTGCAAGGTTTTCAATGATGAGAAAGTGGATAATATATTCTTTGCTCTCTACAGTATGGCTTACAGTCGCTCTTCCAGCCTCTGCATTCAAAAGATATCCAGTAAAATCGGGTATCATATTCTACGATGTCAGTACCGAAAGTCAAGTGGGAAAAACGCATAGCAGTATAAGTGGGATTTCAAGGCTCGTATTCGACGATTGGGGATTGAAAGAGCTCAAAGAAGAAGATGTAACCGAAATCCAGATCGGCGATTTCAACGAGACGCGAGAGCGGCACTCTATGAACAAGTTCGATAACGGTACCATCTATACGGTCGATTTCGACGAAGGTACCATATATAAGACTCGCGACCGCTCTATGGATCTCTCGATAGCCAAGGGGGATGATCTCTCGAACGAAACCTTGAACATGCTCAAAGAGATGAAGGCCAAAAAGAGCGGAGAGGAGAAGGTATCGGGATATATATGCGATATATGGAAGCTCAAAGATCAGAAGATATGTCTCTATGAAGGTATTCCGCTCAAAATAGTCATAGATCAGCCGGGTTTTCACAGTGTCAAACTGGCTCTGCAGATAGTGTTGAATCGCAAAGTGGATCCAGGACAGTTTCAACTGCCCGATTTTCCGATAGTTGTAGATGAGGATTATACCTCCAACACTGCGGCGAAGATTAGAACCGAAGACTATATGCTCTCCGTAGAAGATCTGAAAAAGAAGATGAAGAGTTTCGGAATATCAGGCGATGACGCATCCCTCACGCCCGAACAGGAAAAAGAGGTGATCGATACGCTCGGGGCGAGATATCTGAAAAAGCAAAAGAGGCTCCTGCCCAAACTTCTCGTAGCCTTGAAAAGTGCCAAGGAGTGTATAGCTTCGGCAGTGAGCGCACAAGAGGCCGGTGGGTGCCTCGAAGAGGTGAACAGGATAGATGAGGAGTTGGGCGATAGAACGGAAAATTTCGATTTGAGAGATTTCGACGAGAAGAAGAGAGAGTCTATCACAGGCTTTTTGGAGAGCGAGATACGCTATTTGAAGGTCACGAACGAATGTGTACAGCAATATGAGACGACCTCGGAGGTGATTGTCTGTACGGAAGGAAATCTCGGAGAGGAGGAGAAGAGATAGATTCAGACTCTTCTTACCCATCTATAGAAGAGCCTGTCCGGATCGATACGGGGGTCGGGTCTTTTGCCCGAAACGATATATTCGGATAGATACTTCGCCATCAAGGGGGCGAAGACGAAGCCTCTGCCGCCGAGACCGTTTAGAATATAGACTCTTTCGTGATAGATGAGAGGGGCCTTGAAACCCTTCGTTATTTTCGGATATCTTTCGAGCATTTTTCCGCTATCTATCACAGCGCCTACGAGGGGGAAGAAGTCTCTGCTTCCCGACCTCATACCGCAATATGTCTCTACAAGCTCGATATCGAGCCCCCTTTTGAGCTCTCTGGCTCTCTTTTCGAGTCCGGCGAGCGGTCTGCCGTCGCAGGCCATACATGGATTTTCGGACTTGATATGTGTGGCCCCTATCTTGATTTTACCGTTTCTGACGGCCGAGATCGTAAAATCTCTATGCACGGTGAAGGGTGCTCCCGCGAGCTTGCACCTGTAGTCTCCTCTGCTTCCCCAGAGCCCCTTGACACCCATATACCTCATATCCAGAAGGTCGTTTCGGTATCCGCAGCAGAGTACGAGAGCTTCGCACTCTATACACCCGTCTCCAAGAAGCAGCCATGAGTTTTTGGCCCTCTCTATCTTTTTTACATCGAAGCGTTCGAACTCGATACCTTCGAGCATCTCCGCGCAGAGTCTCTGTGCGTTGCAGTCTCCCGCTTCGGGAAAGAAGAAGCCCTCACCGGCACTCTCTATGCCATATTCCGCCATCCTCTGCCTGCTCCATCTCTCGTATGGCTCGTGGTTGAACTCTTCATAGTCCGAAAATTTCGATGCATCGTCGGGATTTTTCGGGATTCTCAATATTCCGCTTTGCAAAAAGTGCCGGGGGAAGTTCTCTTTGTAGAATTTCACGGCGAAGGAGAAGGCTTCGTTGGTAAGAGTCTGCAGTGCTCCCCCTTTGCCTATGCGTGGGGAGATGAAGGCCCCGGCCGCACCGCTGCCCCCCGTGGCGACACCCGCACTCCTATCGACAAGCAGCGGCTTCAGACCGGCTTTTGCGAGAAAATATGCCGCACTAAGCCCCGCTATACCCGCACCGACTACGACGATATCGAAACGCCCAGCCTCTCTTTTTCGCATCTTTTGCCCCTCATTTCTACCGGATAGTGACTGATGATGCAATTCTAACCAATATTTGCCTAATGGCGGAGTACTCTATTGAAAAGACCTTTCATCCCGAGTGCAAAGAGCAATCGACACTATCCATCTATAAAGAGAGTGGGAGCCAAGATAGGATGATGAAGTTATGCAAAAGCCCATATCGGGAGGAATGATATGATTTTTTGGGCAATTTCCGACGATTGCATGGAAAAAGCCACCATATAGAGTCGAATCATAATAGTTTAAGAATCATTTAAAAGAAATAGTATTATCATAGAAGCGTATAGCAACATGGTGGGCGGTTGGGTTGCATCAAAATGGCGTGAGGTAGAGCTCTGCGCCCTCTGCACCTTTGACAAATCCCCAATTGTATCACCATATGTAGCCATAGTTGTAGTTTTCATGAAAGGAGAAGCTATGCGGAGAGATGTTGGCGCGATTGGATTCGCGAAATGGTTTTTGCGATGGATGGCGGTACCCCTGCTTTTTATCTTGCGAGGGTTTGGAGGTGGAGCACGGACGCTCAAAGCTCCACTGTTGGCTATAGCTATAGCCTCTATCTCCATATCGGGTGTGGCGTGGTCTGCGGACTACTCGTGCCCAGGAGAGAGTGTAAGTGGACTGGATGGAGCGAAAAATAATGCTTCGGCTTCATATAGCGAAGATACGACAAGTGAGAGTGCGAGGTATTTTCAATTTACGACTGATGTTGCCGGTACGGTGAGCATAACCGTCGATAGGAAGAGTAAAAATCAGATAGTCTATATCGGCACCAGTTGCGGCGGTTCACAGATAGATAGCAATACTGGTAGCGATACCTATACCAATACCTTCGATGTCGCGGCTGGGACTACCTATTATATAAAGATAAAAGAGAACAACGGTTGGTTTACGAGCTATTTGAGATTCGATATAAATTTCTCTTTTGTAAGTAGAGCAGCCGATTTGGAGATTGCAGAAGAGAATTCTCCTGCGCCAAGCCCCGTAAACAAGGGAGAGAGTGTCGCCTTTTCGGTAAAGGCTATCAACCATGGTCCAGGTTTGGCAAACAAAGATATCGTTGTCAAATTCAGATACAATATGGATGTCGAGATAGATTCTCTAAATTCGGCAGCGGGCTTTGCATGTGATACGACAAGCGGTACCCTAAGTGCGGGTAACTACATTACATGTACAAAAAGCTCTTCATGGAGCGATCTTGGCTCTGTCGAGCATTTCACCCTCAATGTGAAGCCATCAAGCGGTGGAACATTGACGCAAACGGCGCAGATCACATCGACAGCTACCAGCGATCCGGATATGTCGAACAACTCTATCGACAGTAGTGTCAATGTGGTCAACGCCCACAACAACCCGCCTACGGATATCACGATAGATAACGACAGTATCGACGAGAGAAACGCCATAGGCGATACGATCGGAACCCTGTCTGCAGTCGATGCGGACTCTTCGGATACGCATACATACAGAATAACAGGGGGCGACAGCTCCTCGTTCACGATAGACGGAAACGAATTGAAAGCGGCCGAAGTTTTCGATTATGAAAGCAAAAACAGCTACCGTGTGCAGATAGAGGTCGATGACGGCAACGGCGGTACATTCGAAAAAGAGCTTACGATAAATATCAACGATATTCCCGAGGCCGATATCTCGCTCGGGCAGTATCACACACCTTCGCCGAATCCGGCAGAAGAGGATAAGGAGCTCACATTCTATCTTAGAGCCATCAAAGATAGCTCCGTAAACTCTCTTGCGGATATAGATTTGAAGGTCTATTTCAATATGGATGTCGAAATCGTGAGCATCGATCAGGTAGCCGGAGGCAGCGATTTCGAAAACTGCGATCATACAAGCGGCTCTCTCGCCGCCGGTGACAAGATAACCTGCACCAAGAGTACGACGCTAAGTAGCACAGACCCCAATAAAGATATAGAGATAAAGGTCAAGCCCAAAGATAGCGGAACGATCAGGATGATAGCCACGCTCGTTCCCAAGACGACGCCCGATCCCGACAACAACAACAATACCGTATCCTCCTCCGCCGATGTCGAGAAGGTCTGTAACGGTTGTGACTGCGGTGGAGATGACCCTGCCGACAACGATGCGGCTCCCGGAGTGGCTATATCCCGACTCGACGGAGCCACATCGGATGTGAGTAAGTGTATCGTCGGCAGTGTCGAAAAAGGGGGTTGGGGCAGTTCTTCGGACGAGGATTACTACCACTTCAGCACCGATGTCAACGGAACGCTCGATATCAGAGGAAGCTCGCCCAACGGTAAAAAATATACACTACATATAGGTACGGCAAGCGACGAAGACGCCTATTGGGAAAAGAGTACGGAAAATCACGATCCTCAGACCATCGCAGTGGTGGCGGGAGAGGAGATTAGGATACATGTCGAGCCCTATACCTCGGACGCTCAATATAAGATAGAGTTCGATTTTGTCAGTTCCGAGAGCAATCATGCACCCTATGCCTACTATCAGAAACTCACGACAAGGGCGAACAATCCGCTCGATATCACACTCAGAGGGGAGGATCCCGATGGAGATCCTATCAACTATACCGTACTCACTCAGCCCAAACATGGAACACTAAGTGGTACGGCGCCCAATCTCAGATATACACCAGATCAAGATTTTATCGGTAGCGATATCTTCACCTTCAAAGTCGATGATGGCAATTTGAGCTCGGATGAGACCAATATCAGCATCAGAGTGGCGGATAGCACATATACCGAAGGTCCCGATATCTGCTACTCCTTCCGCAAAGAGGAAGGGTTCAACTTCTTCGGTGTCGGCTTCCTCTACAAGGAGACAACTGGAGTGCATGCAAATACCGATGTTGACAATGTGAGAATCTACAAAGGAATTGTAAGAGGATTCGATATCTTCAGTATGATGAGCGGTATCGGAATAGGAGATACCTCCAAGACCACAGCGGCAGGCGACGATGAGGCGGAGCAGAGAAACTTCGCACAGGCCGATTTCGTCAACAACGACTATACGATGCTTCAGATTCTTCCTGGAGGTACGGCATATAGACTCGGTGAGGGTGCAGGTAGCGGCGAAAACGATGGAGGTACCATGCATGAGGGAGACGATAGTAGCTATTACAACTCCGCATTTTTCAAGATGGGATTCTTTACCCAATACGCTCATGTGGTCACCTACGAGAAAAATGGTGTCGAGTACACCGAAGTGCTTCAGCCCTGCGATGCCGACGAGCATGGACCTCTGGACGAAAAGCCAGAGGTCATGGCGTGTGGACTATACATGGGGGCTTTGAACTCCGCCAGCAAAGTCACCTTCGATGTCGATAGTGGAATTTCGCAGCTTATAAGAAACGAGACTCGAATAAATACCCCCGTTCTCGACGATCCCAATGCTGTAGCTCTATGTAAGGGCAATGTCGCATGTGTTGCCGACGGTATAGGCTCCACTCCCGCAACTCTGCCAGATTTCATATATTCACAGGAGACACAATCGAATATCATCACACAGGGAGCGGTCATAGGCGGTAAACAGCATATAGGTCCGATTACAATTAGCCATGACGACAACACAAGCAGTGACGAGAGAACCTTCGTATTCGAAGCACCCTATTCGGATAGCTACAAAGGTAAAGTGATGCTCATAAAGTCCATTACGGACAACGACAGCACTTCCGACAAGCATACCTATGTATTTAGAGAGGGTGACTACTGGATAGAGAGCTGGAATATCAGCGGCAACAAAGATGTAACCATCAAGACCTCGGGTAGAGTCAGATTTTTCATAAAAGATCCCTTCAAGATCGAGATAGAGGGTGCTCTGAATATCGGACAGGATTCAGCAGATACGGCATCGCAGGACGATCCGAAGTTCTACATGTTCGCATATGACGATGTTACTCTCGATGTTACGGGAGCTACCGCTTCCTATCTGGGATATATCTATTCGAAAGGAGATGTATATCTCGGAAGCACCACGACCTTTGTCATCAAATATGGTGCTGTTACTGCCGATGGAGAGTTGAAGCTCAAAACAGGTGCGCCCGGCGATTATCTCTCGTACAAAGATGAGAACGATACGCAAACTGGAGGCTACTTCAAGGCGTGCGAAGAGCTGACCGTATCGTGGCAGTTCGATGAATATCATATCGCCGAAGATACACAAACCCCTATGCCCTATACGAAAACGGTCGTTCCGAAACCGACGATTGTCCTGAGCAGAAAAGTCCCCTTCGATGTGAATGTGAGCTATAGGACATATGATGGCAGTGCCGAAAAAGGTTCGGACTATGTAGAGACCAAAAAGACAGTTACGATACCTGCCGGAGAGAACAATGTGAGCGTCGATATAGAGATATACAACGATCCTCCAATAGAGCCCGAGGAGGATTTTTTCGTAGAGCTCTACAATCCAGTCGCAGATGGTAATGTGAGCCTGAACGATAAAAACACCACTAGGATAGTCATAGACGAGCAGACGGATGCTCCGATCTGTTTCGAGGATAGTTTCGACGGTGGTCTCGACAACAAATGGAGAGTCATCAAAAGCAAAGGCGGATTCACTCCTCATGTAATCGAGAAATCACTATCAGATGGCTCGAAAGATTATAGACTCAGGTTTACCGACAATACCTATCAGGTTTCGACTGCTATAACCAAAGATTATATGTTCGATACCAAAGAGAACTTGATAATACTCGAGTTCGACTACTACGCTTACGGTGGTTGTGGTAGAAATCATGAAGGAGCTGGTAATTATGGAGGAGTCGGTATAGTCAATGTGCTCTTCGATTCGGCAGTTGGTGATACACCAAAGACGGGAAGTTTCAGTGGTTCGATTGGTTATGCCCAGATAGCTCCCAACGAGGATGGATTCGAAGGTGGTTGGCTTGGTCTGGGGCTTGATGAGTATGGTGATTTTGCCAACTGCGATAAAGGGAGAAAGGGCGGATTGCAAAACACAAGTTGCGATAATGGAAATCCTTTCGAAGCACAGGATCATGCCAACACGGCGTCAATCAGAGGTGACGGTAGCGGTGTGAATGGCTACGAGTTTCTCCAAGGTGTGGATTTTGGAGCTTTGGGGCAGCCCAGTATTGCCAAAAAAGATAGCAACGATTATGGTTCAGGAAAATATAGGCTGATCGTAGATGGCAAGCACGAGGGTCATCTGTATATCAGACTCGATAGAGATACCGGCTCTGGTTATCAGACGGTTATAGATAAATTCGATGCGATGGATTCCAAATATAAGCAGGAGACGCTCCCTGATTTCGTTAGATATGCTATTACTGCACGAAACAGTGATGGTTGTAACTTCCATGAGATGAGTTGGATTAGAATGAAGGGTAACTGTCGCGCCTACATTGTAGGTAACAACTATGCAACCGGTCCATTTGCGGTGGTAGATACATTCAGATGGAACGACTCTTCTTTGCCGCACTCTCTGAAAGATGGAGATCCACATCAGCGGGTCATAAGCACCAAAATAGTCAACAAACCTTTTAGATTGGTGATAGCGTCGATGAAGGCAAACGGTATGGAATCCGAAATCAAGCCTGGAATCAAAGTCAAGTACGGACTCTTCTCGGGAGATTCGGGACAAGCATATATGCTCGACTCACTCAGAGAGGCCGATTTTGGAGCCAATGCCGATATGATAAGTGACGAATTCAATATCAAAAGAGCAGTCTCAAGAGCGCACGCCAGAGTATTCTATTGCGGTGATTTCAATGGCACCGGCACGCTGATACATCCGCTTAACGAGTGCTGGGATGATTCAAAGAGCGACAAGGAGAATATGCTTGCGGCTGTAGAAGAGAACAAGAAGAGAGGATTGCACCTCTTCTATCATATCAGTGATCTATTTGCCGTCAGACCTTCGGATTTCAATGTCTCTGTCGATAACACCACCCTGCCTACTGGAGAGGATGTCAATATATACTTCGGGGCAGAGCAAAACGGAGGCGGTGCATCTATCGGCTTCAACGAGAAGGCCGGTACAACATTTGATGTAAATGTGAGCGAGAAGAAAAACGGATGTATCGTGGGTAGCTTCTCGCCAGTAGATATTTCGAAGGGGTGGAGCTTCGATGATGGAGTCGCGGATAGCAATAGCAGCGATGCTATAAAAGCGGTTGTAACACGCTACATGGAAGCTGGTGTTGTCGATATCGTCATATCCGATGAGAATCTCTCCTGTGAGAAGAGGTTTGCATCGATCGATTGTAATGATCTGAATGTGAGCGGATATTGGAATTCGGATACTGATACTGTCATTGGTACAGCGTCTGTGCAAAATGTTCGTTTCGAGGCACAATACTTCGATATCAATGAAACTACCGTTAGAGATGCACATAGTGCTTCGGATGTGAATTTCACCTATATTTCGAGAGATTTGAACGAGTCTGTGTCGATAAAAATGAAGATTTCGGCTGTTGCGAATTTGCAAAACGATTCCGTTATAAACAACTACAATAGCGACTGTTATGCGAAGGATATAACTCTAAGTCTGAGATATCTCATAGACGGAGGAGTTCCTGGTGCCGGCAAACCAGAAAATCTGAGTAAGATTCTCTACCTCTTGAGAGACGATTCGTCACCCGTTACCGTCGTAAGTGGAGAGAGAGCGATCGACTCTAACGCTTTGAGCGTTAAGATTGGCAAATCGATATTCAATACCGAACACAACGGTACGGCCAATATCGAGGTGAAGCTCAATTTCGACAGGAATATCACCAAGAGCTGCAATCCGTTCTATATGAACATCGCGGAGAGCAATGTAAGCGACGGTGTAGCAACAGGAGGAGCGAGCAGTGATTACAATGCTACCTATCTCTATGCGAGAGTGAAATCTTCGAAAGAGCTTTATGACAATATAGAAGATAGCAGTGTCAAGACTCCCATATCGATTGTCGTTTACTATCTGCCAGGTGGCAGTGTGACGCTCGACAAAAATGTCTTTATGGCTACCAACGAGTACGACTGGTATCTCAATACGGCGCATAAACCCGAAGATGGCAATATCTCTTTGCAGACTTGGGATAAAGCTGGAGCAAGTGTGACTCCCACACCGTCGGTGAGTGGCGGTTACGATCCGAATGTTAGTGTGAATGCGCTCGCAAGCGATCGTCCTCTGGTAGTCTCTGTCGATATGAACGGAACGGATAGCTGGCTCATTTACAACAAAAATGGCAAAGATAGCAATCCTTCGCCGCTGTATAGAGTGAGATTCATCGGCAGTGGCGGCTGGTTTGGAGTGGGCGAGACTGGTAGCGTAATAGAGAACGATGCCAATATCAGAAAGAACAATAGGCTGGAGTGGTAGGATGCCACCACTCTCCTTTCTCGTTCGTGACAAGCTGCGCGAAGGAGTGGCTATGGTGGAATTGATTTTCGCCATAGTCGTGATGGGTATCGCATTGATTTCGTCGCCCAACCTCATAACTACAGCAACCAAAAGCTCTTTTGTCGCTATGCAACAGGAGGCGATCAATGCCGCTGCCTCCGAGTTGAATATGGTTCTAAGTTATGCATGGGACGAAGCCGATACCGACGACTCTCATATTCCGCCAATCTTGACAGTTAGTAATGGTGATTCCGATCTCGATATGACAGGCGGGAAAAAGAGGCGAAGTGGTACTCCTGAAGGTAGCTCGAGACTCTTTATAACGGATAATAATCAGATATATTCCGCCAGTGCGACTTTGGGTAAAGATAGCGGAGAGAGTGACATTGGCTCATATGACGATATCGACGATTTCAACGATCAAGTCACGAAACTCACCACGCAGAGTGCACAGGTGGATGTAGTGGATCGCAATATAAGTATGAAAATCTCCGTATCTTATAATAGTGATAGTCTCGACTCGGGTGGCTACAATCAAAATAGTATAAGCTTCACCCCCTTTGTCGACAAAAGCCCTACGAGCAATATCAAGAGTGTAACGGTCACTTTGACAAGCGATTCGGGTGTGGACGAGCTGGAGAAAAACATTACAATGCGCGCATTTAGCTGCAATATCGGCGGATATAAATTGGTGACGAAAGAGTTCTAAATGGCTTGGGCAAAAAAAAGAATCACCTTGGCTTTCACTATGTTGGAGCTTGTCTTTGTGATAGTGGTGTTGGGTATCGTATCTTCTATGGGTGCGGATATGATTGCAAAAGTCTATAGGAGCTATATCCTACAAAAAGCACATCATAGCGCCTCCATAAAAACGGAACTTGCAGTTTTACAGGCTGTCAACAGATTGCAAAACTCTCTTAGATACACTCTCACGAGAATCAAAAGTGACGGGAGTATGGAGCCTGCTATGACTACCGTTCCCAATGGAGACGACTATATCGGTATCGAGTGGGTAGGATACGACTATGAAAGTTTTTCGGCAAAGAGAGGGCCAGGCTGGAGCGGGTTTTGCGATGTTCAAAATAGCAGTGCGTCGGCGATCAGCACACCCGGTAGCGATCTGAACTTTAGCGACACTGTAATAAAAAATCTCTCTTCCGGAAGCAAATCGCTATCCGATGCCGTCGTCTATTTCGCCGGTGATACCAGCTATAGAGCGAATGGAGTGGATAGCAGTAGTGATGGGGAGAACCTTGTCTTGGACGACAATGCGAGCTTCATTTCCGAGCATTACAAGCTAGCTTGGAGCTCCTATGCGTTGATTGTCGAGGATGGTAATCTCTATCTTTACTACAATTTTTCTCCGCTTCCTGGTGCACAAAGAGGCAACGACAAAGCACTTCTGCTAAAGAATGTAACGACATTCAAGATGAAGGTGGTCGGCGATACGATTAGGATTAAGATCTGCAAAGAGGAGCGCATTAGTGAAAATGCCGATGACAATATCAGTGCATGTAAAGAGAAGGTGGTGTTTTGATGAGAAGTGCATTTTCTATGTTGACGGCAATAGCAGTGATTGTGGTGATGGCGAGCATAGGAGCCTTTGTGCTCAACATGTCCGGCAAAATGGTGCAAGAGACTAGCGCGCAATATCAAAGAGAGCAGGCAGCGATACTTGCTAGAAGTTATTCTGAATATGCAATCATGGCCGTTACAGCCAATGAGCAAAATCTTTCCACCTGCTTGGATAATATAAAAGGTAAGGTTTTTGAAACGGAGATGGGAGGCTATGCATATAATGTCGAGGTCAATATATCCTATATTGGCAACGATATACACTCCAACTGTGTCAAGCTCAACAAGTCGGATATCAATACTAAAAAATCTCCTTTGACTATAGTTGTCGATACCTTTGTCAGATATGTCGATTCGGTATATCCCGATCCCTCCGATGCTCCGAAAACGACCTACCACAGAAGGACACTACAAAAGATTTAAAGAGGCTACAATGAAGATGGGTAAAGAATATTCGGAAGCGTTTACAATGATTGAAATGGTAATGGTTATTGTAGTTGTAGCGATCTTGGCTGTTTTTGCCATACCGAGATTTAGTAGAGATAGGACACAAGAGGCATCACGAAACATTCTGGAGGCTATCAGATATACGCAACATCTGGCACTTATGGATGACAAGACGGATATTGCGGACCCCAATTGGCAAAGAAAACTGTGGAAAATCAGTTTCGTTGTCGATGGAGAAAATAGCTACTATACCATCTCTTCCGATAGCGACGAAGATGGCAAGGTCGATAAAAAAGAGACAGCACTCGATCCTGTCAGCGGTAAATATATGTATCACCTAAATACAAACCCTCCGGCTGAGAATGAGAGTGAAAATGTCCTCATAGGCAAAAAATATGGAGTGAAAAATATAGTTTTCGAAGGTGGATGTGCAGAAGTGAAGCATATAGCGTTTGACAAAATGGGAAGGCCGTTTGTCAAGATTGGTCAAGCAGCTAATGACTATGCTACATACATGACGAGTGATTGCAATATATCTTTCGAACTTAGCGGTGCCGATGGCTTTAATATAACGGTTAGCAAGGAGACGGGTTATGCATTTATAAGTGGATAGAGAGCCTAAGGGCTCGATATCTCGGGCAAGTGGTAGAAGACTTCTACCTTATCTGATAAGGAGCGTGAATGAAAGTGCTTTTGGCTGTCGCACTCTTCCTCTTCTGGGCATTTAGTCCTTTCGTTCATGCTTATAGACTCGATTGGTCGCAAGAGGGTTGGGATGAGGGCGAATTACACGCTATCTACAGAAACATCGAGGATTCGGGTGTTGATTCCAAGATAGATTTTAGCGGTGATGTCGGCTCTTTCTCCTATGCCTATCCCGATGACAGTGATGATGAGAACGGTTCTCTTGTGCTCGAAGTCGATTTTGACAACGATACCCAGGCAGTAGAGGCTACTATTAGATTTTCCTATCCAGTCTTGGTACACAATCTCGGATTTAGAGATATAGATTCGGGATCTTGGAACGACAAGCTGATTGTTGCGGCCAAAGATCGCAACGGCCATAATATAGAGGTAAGCAATATAGCTCTCGGGGGCGAAGTTAGGGAGCTTGGTGGTGGCGCCTTCGAATCCTCTGGTAACGGTAGTCTGGAAGAGGATGACGAAGATGGTTGGCTTGGTTTCGACTTTGGTGAGACAGGAGTGACAGAGATAAGCTTTATCTATACCTCAGGCTCTACTGCCAGTGATAACCCTGGCTCGCAGATTATATGGTTCAACGATTTCGATTTCGAAGGTTACGATAGCGATGGTGACGGCATTATAGATTCGCTCGATATCGATAGCGATAACGATGGGATACCCGATGATCGAGAGGGTAAAAGCTTCAAAGCATATGCTGTTTCGTATGAGGCCGAGAATGTTGACAATCCCGACAATGCCTTAGGTGCACAGGATGGCCTTTATGCAACTATGGATGACAGTAACGATACACTTATCTTGGATTTGGGCACTGTTGTCGAGGGGGGCGATGTAGCCATCACGATGAGAGGATACACATATATGATTTTTTTTGAAAGCGATTATGAGATCTATGCGGGTGTAGATGGAAACAATTGGGTGAAGATAGGTGAGTTTGAAGATGGTTCTGGCAATAGTGAGACTGTAACATATAATGTTCCATCATCTGGTGCGAGATATATAAAATTTGTAAGAAAGTATTATATACTCGATATCGATTCGATCGAATATGTAGCCCCATCCGATAGAGATAGCGACAACGACGGCACACCCGACTATCTCGATCTCGATAGTGACAATGATGGCATTCCCGACAATGTGGAGGCGCAAAGTACAGATGGCTATATCGCACCAAGTGGAACCGATAGTGATAATGATGGCTTGGATGATAGCTATGATAGTGATAGTGGGGGTACGACTGTCGTGCCGATAGATAGCGACAACGACGGCACACCCGACTATCTCGATACCGATAGCGACAATGATGGAAAGAGCGATTGTCTCGAGGGCCTTCCCGAAGATACACCGTCGAAACATTGCCCTATCGATAGTGATAGCAACTCCTCTTTGGGTGCAAATGGCATGGTGAGTTGGGCAGAGACAAGTGACGATTACGATGATAGCAACGGTGTGGTGAATAATCCCAGAGAGGATCTGCAGCCGCAAGATAGTTCTGCGAGTGAGGTCGATTTTAGATTTTTTGCCGATAACGATGGGGATGGGATTTCAGATTTTTACGATATAGATGATGACAACGATGGGATTCTCGATTCTGTCGAGATTCAAGGCGGTGGAAGATGTGTGCATGGATTCTTTCATATAATGGATGGCAAACTAAAGATATTTGATGCAAAAAATGGGATATATCTCGATATAGGCCAAAGTCATGTAAATATCAATGCTATGGGTTTGGATAGAGCGAGTTCCCGACTCTATGCTGTCGCAAGAGAGTCGGGAAGCGATGATTACGGTAACAATTTTGATAAAAATGATATTTTGTCTATAGATAGATATAGTGCGAAGATCAGAAGAGTCGATATGTCTGGCTCTTCACAAATAGATAGTTATGCGGCGGATTTCTACAGGGAAGAACTCTATGCGAGAACTGCACCCGATGAGATAGTAAAATGGAATAGAGATAGCAATACACTAAGTAGCTTGTCTCTTGATAGTGATATTTATCTATCGGATTTCGCCATAGACGATTCGAGCGGCTTGCCTGTCGGGTATGGGTTAAAAAGCGACAATACTGTATCTGGCGCTTCCAACAATACCACATTATATAGAATCGATCTTGACGGGGGAGGCATCGTGACTACTCAGTTGACCGTCGAGACTCCCGATGGTGGAGCTCTGGCGCAAGGCTGGGGTGCTGTATTTTTTGCTTCCAATGCAGGAGCTATGGAGCTATACGCTGCCAACGATAATGGCTATATCTATAGAATAGACGGCTACAATGGTTTTTCGCCCGAGGCAGTGTTTGTCTATAGAACAAACTCGACCGGCAACAATGATGGTGCCAGCTGTAAGGATGCGAATCAATACCCCGTAGATAGTGACAATGATGGCATACCCGACTATCTCGATCTCGATAGCGACAATGATGGCATTCCCGACAATGTAGAGGCGCAAAGTACCGATGACTATGTTGCACCAAGCGGAGTCGATAGTGATGCCGATGGCCTTGACGATGCCTATGACGAAAACAAATCCGGGGCTGTAGGCAGTGTAGGGTTGATTCCGCAAGATACTGATGGTGATCTCTATGCGGACTTTATAGATAGCGATAGCGACAACGACGGTTATAGTGATTGCGAAGAGGGTTTACCCGAATCTACACTTGGAAAAAGTTGCCCTGCGGATAGTAGCGATATAGGTGATAACGGTATGCTTTCCTGGGCTCAGGCAGTGGAGGGCTATGCGGATGTAAACGGTATTGTCGATAGTCCGTCGGACGATCTTTTCAATGAGGCTGGTGATAGGAGCGAGATAGGCTATAGAGAGTATCTGTGCGGTAAGTTGAATTTCAAATTGACTGCATATAAGTGGAGGATGATAACACCCCCATGTGATACTGGAGACAACAGTATAGAGAGGCTGTTTGGAGATACTCTTGGCGAGTATGGCAACGATAAGCATTGGGTGATGTATGAACAAAGCGGTGATGACAATTATGAGGTCAACTCTACACATACGAGTACCAATAAGCGGATGATGAGTCCCGATGACACTCTCGAACTGGGTAAGAGTTATTGGATAATAAGCGATAGCGACCATATTCTGAATATACCCAAAGATCTATCAGGCCTATCCCCTACCTCTGCTGTCGATTCATTGTCATTTGGTATCGACGATATAAACTTCAGCAAGGTTCATGAGGTCGTTTTGCCGCCCAATAGTGACAAAAACGAGAAAAAGTATATGTGCGGCAACCCTTTCCCTTTTTCCTTCGCTTTGGAAGATCTCTATTTCAAACATGCGAATCAAAACTACTCTCAAATGGGGAGCGAGGGTGCAAAGAGTTATGTAAAAGCTGTTGTCTATAAACACAACTCCGCTCTATTGGGAAAGTATGACGGTTATGTTGCCATAGACCCAACAACACCGGGTTTTTCGTCGATGGTGGAGCCTATGGAGGGATTCTTTACAAGAATAGAGATTAGCTCCGATACCTCCGAGAACCATTTCGCCTTTCCGCTCGATATGGATGAGAAGTAGCTTGTATTAAATTCTGGGATCGAGCAGGAAGGGGCTCTTTCTTGTAAAGCTTCAATTCTCGATGAGTTGCATAGGTCGCAACTCTGTTTTTATGGCTTCAGATATGCCTCGGTATCCATGAATCCTACGGCATCACCTATCTGCACCCTCAGCCTGAGTATATAGCGCCCCGGCTTTTTTATTACGACATTTTTCACACTGTACAATCCATCTTTATAGGGGATATTTTCGAAAAGCTGGTCATCTTTGTCGGTATGGGGCCGTGTCAGCAGGAGTGTCACATTCGCATCCGACAGTCTCGAGCCGTCGAGCCTTTTGACTCTATATGAGAAGGTGTTGATATTCTCGAGAGCCACAATAGTGCCGGCTTTTCTTTTGAGATGCTCTGGTTTGAAATCCGACTTTTTCATCTTTACAGCTTCGACACTGTATTTGGCATCGAATTTTTGTTGAGCTTCGGCGATAGCTTCGGCATTTCTATCCGCTTTCTGGTACTTCATCATAAATTCATTCGACTCATGTACCGGCATACCTATCGAATGTCTGACGGTCCAATACCCCAGACTTATTCCTATAAAAAGAAAACCGAGAATCATCCATGGCCAATATTTGCCGCTCTCGTTTCTATTTCTCTTTTGCATGTCTTATCCTCATATAGATTGGTCTGAAGAAATATACCCAAAAAACGAGAACCGAACCCAAATAGACAAGCCAAGTAACTATTTTTATGAGTATCGAGTCATCGTCTTTTATGGTGTTTTTCAGATGCACGGCTCTTTTGCGTGCAATTTCGTCGGCAAGTTCGGAGTATGCCTGTACTACACCGACATCATATTTCGATTGCATCGAATTGCTGTCCACACTGCCTATGATTCTGGTCGCGAAACTCTTTACTTTCGAGGCATCGTAGTAGTTTTCGAGTCCTTTATCCGAAACGATAATTCCTATTCTTTTGCTGTTGGGTGCGAATATCAGTGCTACATACGGTTCGCTCAACTGCTTCGCGTACTTTTTAATATAGTCGTAGAGATTGACCCCTCTTCCCAATTTGTCGTGTGTGGCTATGACATAGGCATTGATATCACACTTGCTTGCAAGTTCACTACCTATCTTCTCTATGATTTCGGAAGCCTTCGGTGTTATTATATGGTCGTTGAGAAGATATTTGGAAGAGATTGAAAAAGTAAGCAGAAGCAGGAGCAAGGTCGCCCTTGCCACTACTCTCATGCCTCAGCCTATGAAGAGGTGATTGGGTGTAAGTACGGACCAGAGGGTCAAAATCGCCAGACCCACCATAAACCAGCCAATGACTTTATCCATTATTCTTATCATTCTGTCGTCTCCTACTTCGCGTCTATGAATGCGAATTTCGCATTCTCTTTGCTTATCTTCTTGACATTGTCGAGATTGCCTACAATCGGTGCCGGGTCATAGAAGTGTCTCGATTCCGCCGCTTGCACTCTTATGCACTTGGCCACGAGAAAGGCAAGAATGCCAAGTAGTAGCGCCGTAGCTATGAGCATTCCCAAAATACCGTCTATACCCAAAGCGTTTCTGTTGGTGTTTTCAGTATCTGCCATTTCCTAACTCCTTACTGTTTGAGTGTGGCTATATAGCTAGCCAGTGCTTTCTCCTGTACAGGAGTGAATCTTCCGGGGAATGCGGGCATTCTGCCTATGGTACCCTCTTTGCCGTTTTTGAGTACATGTTGAATGAGTGTCTGGTCATATCCTGCAAGGTCGGGAGCCGTTCCGCCGTTACCTTTGCCATCCTGTCCATGACAGCCAGCGCAGGTACCCCAAGCCGAGGGAGCCTCACCCTTGAGTCCACCCGCCACATAGGCTGCAACTTTTTCAGCATCTTTGCCCTGAGCCATACCTGCAGGCATGGGCCCCATGGCATACTTTAGATGATTCTGACCGTTTTTGATTATAGCCAATACCTGGGCTTTGGTGAATCTGCCCGTAAAGTCCTGAGCTTTACCAGAAAGACCGTCTCCCGTTTCGCCATGACATGGTGCGCACTGGACGAGGAAGATGGACTCTCCCATCTCTTTGAGTACCTCGGGAGAAGCGTTTTTGTGTATCTTTTCGAATTTGGCGTTATAGGCCTTCACCTCTTCGTTCCACTCACCTATCTGACTGTAGGCGTTGAGTGGATAGCCGGAGAGGAAATACCATACAGCCCAGACCATCGTACCAAAATAAGACCAAGCCCATCCTGCGGGAAGCTCATTTTTGTACTCGCCTATACCGTCCCAATTCTCTTCGGCGAGTTCACCGCTGGCCACATCGGTTTTCATCTGAGCCATATATTTGGCACCCACCCCGAAGGTAAGTACTGCAATAGCCACAGCACCGAGGAATGTGATCATGTTGACCGGATCCATCAGATCTATATGCATCTTCTCGACCACTACCAGCGTAGCTACGATGAGTACACCGGCAAGGGCAAGCCCTTTGATAATGAATGAATTCATCTATTTCTCCTTCTTTTCGTTCATCACTTTGGGATTCTCTTCTACGGGTCTGTCACTCAATTCATCATTTAGAGCCATCTTCCCATACTTCTCGTAATCCCTCAAGCCTCTCTTTTCACTCTTGTACAGATGCAGGATATAGCCATACAGTATCACGATTAGAAAGATCGTGAAGAAGAAGTAGGCATATCCCTGCATTTCAACCAGTGTCAAGTCCTACTCCTACTTCAGACGGTTGAGATAGGCTATCAAAGCTACGATTTCAGGAATTTTCCCCTGATTTACCATAGCCTCCACATCTTTGTTCTTCATCTCTTTGGCTATCTTTTTCGCTTCGGGCAGAACTACCTCTTTGAAGTGTTTTTTGAATGCCTTTTCGCCTGGTGCAATTTCGGGACCATAGGGGGTGTTGAAAACCCTCTTGACAGTTACGGCTTCTGCATAGGCAGTCTCTATATCGGCAATATTTTTAAACTGGTGTCTGTAGGCCGGCATGATGGAATCGGGTACTACCGATTTGGGGTTCCACATATGATTCGCATGCCAATCGGAAGTTCTGTAATTTCCTACACGGTGAAGATCTGGACCGGTTCTTTTGGAGCCCCATAGGAAGGGTCTGTCGTAGGCATACTCTCCAGAGAGTGAATACTGTCCATAACGATCGGTTTCAGCCTTGAAGGGTCTGATGAGCTGAGAGTGGCAGGACATACAGTTGTCTTTTCTGTAAACCTCTTTGCCTGCCAGCTCGAGTACACTGTATGGCTTGAGCCCCTTTACGGGACGGGCCGCCTCGGCGAAGTTGGGCAGAATCTCTACGAGTCCCGCAAAAGCTATTACTATGAACACCCCTACTGAAAACAGAAACGGGTTTTTTTCCAACCAATGAAACATTATCTACCTCCCTTAGGCCATAGGTGATCTAAATTGGGGCTCTTGCTCGAGCTTTCTTCCGCTGGTCGCAGTCTTGATGAAGTTGAAAGCGAACATAAACATACCGATAAGATAGAGCAGACCACCGATTGTACGAATCGTATAGTACGGATGCAGAACGGAAACCGTATCTATAAAGCTGTACATAAGGTTGCCATACTCATCGACCGCTCTCCACATCATACCCTGAGTGATACCCGCAATCCACATAGATGTGAAGTAGAGTACGACTCCTGTAGTCTGAATCCAGAATTGGGCTTCGAGCAGAGACTTGCTGTATATCTCTCTTTTGAAGACTCTTGGAGCGGCATGCATAAGTGCTGCAAAGATCATGAAGGCAACCCATCCGAGAACACCATCATGTACATGCCCGGGAATCCAGTCGGTGAAGTGTGCGATGGCGTTTACGGACTTGACCGCCTGAATAGGCCCTTCGAGTGTGGAGAGCATATAGAATGTAGATGCGAGTACCATGAATTTGATCAGAGGATTCTCGGTCAGCTGGTTCCACTCGCCTTTCATCGTCAGAAGCATGTTGATAGCAGAACCCCAGGATGGGAGAATGAGTACGACCGAGAAGATGGAACCCATAGTCTGCATCCAGTCGGGAACTGTCGACCAGAGCAGGTGGTGGCCGCCGGCCCAGAGATATATGAACATCAGACCCCAGAAAGAGAGGAGAGAGAGTTTATAGGAATAGACCGCCTGTCCCGACTCTTTGGGGAGGAAGTAGTAGATTATGGCGATGATGGGTACGGTAAATACGAATGCGACCGCATTGTGTCCCCACCACCACTGGACGAGCGCATCGTTGGTTCCGGCATACATTGATACCGAGTGATACCAGGCTCCGAGACCGCCGGAGAAGAATATCGTAGGTACTTCCATGTTGTTGAAGAGATAGAGCATGGCCACACCGAGGAAACATGCTATGTAATACCACATGGAGATATAGAGAGCCTTCTCTCTTCTGGCTCCGATGAGACCGAACATCACGATTCCCCAGATAACCCAATATACGACGATGGCTATATCCAGAGGCCACTCCATCTGAGCGTACTCTTTACTCGCCGTAATACCCATACCGAGGGAGATTACGAGGAAAGTAGCCGCTATGAGATATGCTACAAAACCGATTTTGGCCAGCATGTTGATGAGGGGAAGTTCCGCGAGAGAGACCTTCAGAACCCTCTGGGCCGAATAGTAGAAAGATACCATGATGCCGCTTACGGTAAAACCGTATATAACGACATTGGTATGAAGAGGTCTGAGTCTGGAGAATGTACCATATTCACCCAGCAAATAGTTTAGTTCGGGAAACGCCAGCTGTGCGGCGATTAGAACACCGATAGTCATTCCGACTATTCCGAAAATGACTGTCGTCCACATATATAGTTTGGCAACGGAATAATCATATTCCAGTGCTGAACCTGACTGCATACGAGCCTCCTGTTAAAGTGATTTTGTTACTCCAGCGTAACAGTAACACGATATTATAGGAGAGCAATACTATAAAAAAACTTAACCGTCCATAAAATTTCAATATACAAAATTAATATATTTTTAATAAAGTAACCTTCGTCCGAAGTACTCTGGTAGTCTGTAATTTTTTATTCATTCAAAGAGGATAAAAATGATTTTTCGTATTTCTTATCCCCCAAAGCCATAGAAATTCGGGAAAAGTACTATGGATATCAATACCAGTATCTGGAGAAAAATGAAAGGGAGTACACCTCTATATATATCTGTCGTTTTCACCGTTGGAGGCGATACTCCTTTTAGATAGAAGAGGCTGAATCCGAATGGTGGGGTTAGAAACGAGGTTTGCAGATTGAGTGCTATGAGTATGGCGAACCACATCGGGTCTATACCGATAGTCTGTGCAATAGGGAGGAGTATCGGTACGACGATGTAGGATATCTCTATAAAGTCTATGAAGAAACCCAAAAACATTATAATCAGCATGGAGAGTAATAAAAAGCCCCATTTCTGCCCGGGAAGCTGGGTCATGAAACTCTCTACTATCTCATCTGCACCGCTATATACGAAGACCATCGAAAAGGCGGTAGCACCGACAAGTATCGCAAAAACCATCGAAGTGGTTCGAACGGTTTCTAGGGCGGCATCCCTTATCATGGAGTAGCTCAGCCGTCTGTAGAGTGCCGCCAGCAGAATACTTCCGAGGGCTCCTATGGATGCGGATTCCGTCGGTGTCGCAATACCTGCGAATATAGAACCCAGAACCAGTATTATCAGTGTCAGAGGAGGGATTATAGATAGGAGTGCCTTTTTGATATTCTCTCTTTTGCCTTGGGTGTCGTCGATTTTCAGGGATGGGGCCACTTCCGGTTTTAGATATGCAATTATCAGGATATAGACGACATATACGCCCACGAGCATCAGACCCGGCATTAGCGCCGCTTTGAACAGGTCTCCCACCGGAAGCTGGAATACATCCGCAAGGATGATAAGTACGATGGAGGGAGGGATTATCTGCCCCAATGTCCCCGAGGCGCAGATAGTACCTGTACTGAGAGCTTTACTATATCCGTGTTTCAACATTATCGGCAGGGATATGACACCCATGGCCACTACGGAAGCTCCGACTACTCCGGTAGATGCGGCAAGCAGTGCGCCTATGAGTACGGTCGATATGGCGAGCCCGCCCCTCACTTTACCAAAGAGCGTTCCCATGGACTCCAGCAGCCTTTCTGCCAACTCCGACTTCTGCAGAACGATTCCCATGAATATGAAGAGTGGTACTGCCATCAGAATCTTATTCGTCATGATAGAATAGATTCTAAAAGGCATCATGGAGAACATGGAGAGGAACTCTTCCCAGACCTCCATAAGAGTACCGCCATCGGGCATGATTTCCATCCATGCCGCACCCATACCGAAATATATGGCCACCGCTGCGAAAGTGAAAGCGACAGGATATCCCAAAACGAGAAGTATGAGTGCTGCTGCGAACATTATAAGGCCAATCATTCCGAAACCTCCTCTGTCGGTATGGGTTTTTCATATCCTCTTAGCACATCGATGGCATGAAGCATAAAATCGACGGCACACAGAAGCAGGAAAACAAATGCCAAAGGTATCATCCCCTTTATGAGCCATCTATAGGGAAGGCCTCCCGGGTCTTCGCTTATTTCGTTGCTTGTCCATGCGTCCATGACGAAATCGTACGAACAGTAGATAATCAAAAACGCAAGAGGAATCAGGAAGAGAATCGTACCGACTATATCGATCCATGAGCGCTTTTTAGGGTCGAGTCTATCATAGAGAAAATCGACTCTGACATGGGAGTTGTGTCTCAATGCATAGCCTGTACCGAAAAGCATTATGACGGCAAAGAGGTGCCACTCCATCTCCTGCATGGCTATGGAGCTGTTGTGGAAGATATATCTCATCATCACATCCCAAGCGACATTGGCTATCATGAGAATTAGAAGTACAGCAGTCAGATAACCGACAAAATCTATAAATATATCGAGAAATTTTTCTATTTTGCGCAACATCTCAGCCTCCGTTTCGAAGTTATAATTATAGCGACATCTCATTTACGCTTGTTTTTGTGTGATATAATTTCCCAAACTTTGAAAAGGAGTTCAAATGTGTATCTTCTGCAAGATAGTGGAGGGGGAGATTCCCAACAATACCGTTCATGAGAACGATGAGTTTCTGGCATTTCACGATCTCTATCCGAAAGCCCCTGTGCATATCCTGATAATTCCAAAAAAGCATATCGACTGTTTTCAGGAGTGTGAGAGTCAAACGATGGCAGCAATGACTCCATTCATCCAAGAGGTAGCCCGAAAGACGGGACTTGACCAAACAGGTTACAGATTGATAACCAACAATGGAGAGGATGGAGGGCAGGAGATTCACCATCTCCATTTCCACATGCTCGGAGGCGGGAAGTTGAAATGGGAGCACCAGCACGATGAGAGTAGAACCAGTATATGAGGGGAGAGAGATTTGAGTGATTCCATCATGGCATTGATGCTCGGGGTATCCACATTTCTGGGAGCGTTGGGGCTCCTCGCTCTACTGTGGGGTCTGCGTACCGGGCAGTTCGACGATCAATCCAAATTTCTCGACGGTGCACGCTTCGACAATGAAGAGGAGCTCAGGGATGCGGTCATGATGGAGAAGAAGAGGAGAGAAGCCCTCGAGAAGAAGAGTGGAGAGTCGGCTTCTGCAAAAGAGGGCTATATGCCTGCAGACTGAATCTTCTATCTGAAGTTTCCGAAAACGAGAGGAGCTTTGAGATCGAGTCTCTTCACTACGGCTATCACCTTCTGCAGATCATCTATCTTTTTGGCACTCACTCTTATCTCCTCTCCCTGGATTGAAGGGGTGACCTTGAGTTTGGTCTCTTTTATCGCCTTTACGATCTTTTTGGCCTCGTCTCTGTCGATACTGTCGACTATTTTGTAGATAACCTTCAGGTTTCCACCGCTTATACCTTCGCTTTTGAGTTCATCGAGAGATTTTGGAGAGAGCCCTCTTTTTATCATTTTACTCAGCAGTATATCTTTGAGTGCATCTATTTTGCTTTCGCTCGAGCTGCTGAGTGTCAGGATACCGTTTTTTTCGTTCAATACTATTTCGGTTTTGACAGCCTTGAAGTCGAATCGGGTGGAGACCTCCTTTTGGGCCTGTACTATCGCATTCTTCAACTCCATCATGTCGAGTTTGGCACTGATATCGAAATAGTGTTCCTTGCTTTTGGCCATATGTTTCTCCTGTCGATTGTTGGGAGAATTGTACATGAATAAGTTTAAGAGTGTATCGGCCCTAGCGAGTGAGCGAGTCCAAGAGGCGATGGGCGCTGTGAGCTATATTATAATGTAAGTCCAAAATAGCCCAAATTGCGAGTTTTGTAAAGAAAGGGCAGTTTTTTGCAATTTTTCAAACTTTTTTCCAAAAAACCCTTGACAAGAGGGTGGAGT
>OFBU01000017.1_pt1 | contig 32716 bp, 27 predicted proteins | sample 1520681 | NCBI WGS metagenome assembly OFBU01 (sample SAMEA3696450, study PRJEB22514) | metagenome | biome: water; feature: marine; material: hydrothermal vent | place: Pacific Ocean | collected 2014-08-16 | depth 1514 m
AAGGTCTGTATGCCTACGGGTAGTCTCTTCATCTGCTCTCCTTGTGTGGAGTTTGAAAGATTATAACATAGAGCTCTTATCCATTCTACTGTCCATGTAGCCACTTATCCTTAGATGGGGGTAGGCATCACTGCGAAACTCATATATTCTCCACTTTTGTTAAATAACAGTATTCAAATGTTCCGGCATGAAGACTTTAAGCACTTTTAGGGGGAAAGGATATAATTCACGAAGTATATTCCTGTTGGAGAGAAGATGAAAAAAGCCCTCTTTCTCGATAGAGACGGAGTTGTCAACATAGACCATGGGTATGTGGGAAGAGTCGAGGATTTCGACTATGTACCCGGAATTATCGAATTTATACTCGAGGGACAGAATAGAGGATTTCTGCCCTTCGTGATAACGAACCAGTCGGGAATAGCGAGAGGATACTATTCGCTCGAAGATTTTATGAGGCTGAGTCGCTGGATGGTGGAGGATATGAGAAGCAGAGGTGTGGATATCGATATGGATAGAATCTTCTTCTGTCCCCACCATCCGCACGAGGCTTGCTCGTGTCGCAAGCCCGAACCGGGAATGCTGCTCGAAGCACGGAAAAAGTTCTCCATCGATATGTCGGAGTCGCTCATGGTGGGAGACAAGGAAAGCGATATGGAGGCGGCCGAATCCGCCGGAGTCGGCAGGCTTTATAAGATAGAGAGCAATGTAACGCCAAGATGGGAGGATATAGATGCAATTCAACGCTAAGAGAGTTTTGATAACGGGCGGTGCCGGTTTCATAGGGTCGAATCTGGCTTTCTACCTTCAGGAGAAGCATCCCGAGGTGGAGGTGGTGCTTTTCGACCTCTTCAGAACTGGCGAGAGATTCTCAAACGGGAATCTCAAAAGTTTCGGTCACTACAAAAATCTCATAGGTTTTAAGGGAGAGATAGTTTCGGGGGATATAACCTGCAAGAGTGACTTGGATAGATTGAGAGATTACGATTTCGATGTGATTTTCCACGAAGCCGCCATAAGCGACACTACCGTAAACGATCAGAAGATGATGATAGATACCAACCTGAACGCTTTTCGCGATCTTCTCCATATGGCGGAGGATATGAAGGCAGCTATGGTATATGCCAGCAGCGGGGCTACATACGGCAACGCTCCCGCACCGCAGAGGGTGGGGAGGGAGGAGCCGGCCAATATATACGGCTTCAGCAAACTCGCGATGGACAATCTCGCCCGTAAGTGGATGAAGAGGACGGACATTCCGATAGTGGGTCTGCGATATTTCAATGTATATGGCCCCAGAGAGTATTTCAAAGACTCGACCGCTTCTATGGTTTTGCAGTTCGGCCTTCAGATACTGGAGGGGAGAAATCCGCGACTCTTCGAGGGCTCGGACAGGATTTTGAGAGATTTCATATATATCGATGATATCGTGCAGGCCAACATAAAGGCTTCGTCTCCCGAAAGAAGCGGTGTATATAATGTCGGTACGGGTCTGGCCAGAAGTTTTCAGGATATTGTGGATATTCTGCAAAAGGAGCTTGGCACCTCTCTGGAGTGTGAATATATCCCCAATCCCCATCTCGGACAGTATCAGTTTTTTACCCAAGCGGATATAGAAGATACGAGAAGATATCTATCTTACGAGCCCGAAGTGACTCTCGAAGAGGGCATCCGAAGGTATATCCCCGAGATAAAGAGGATTTTCAAAGAGTATAAGTCACCCATGCACCAAAGTTTAGCACATAGGGATAAGAAAATATATTAAGTCGCTGCATGCATACTGAGAGAATATGACTCCCTGCCACACAAAGGCTCAAAGAGTGAGCCGGTGCGCACAAAACCTCTTTATCCTTTGGCGGCCTTACCGAGATCCCACATAGGCATAAATATACCAAGCGCCATAAGAAGAACCAAACCTGCAATAAAAAACATCATGATAGGCTCTATATACGCGGAGAGGTTCTCGATGATATCCTGAAATCTCATATTGTAATACTCTGTCACCTTCGAAAGCATATTGTCGAGCTGACCAGAAGCCTCTCCTGCCTTAATCATCTGCAGAAGCATATTCTCGAAAAGATCTGTCTGTCCAAAAGCTTCGGTCAGGCTCATCCCTCTGCTGATATTGGCAGTAACAGTCTCGAATCTCTCTTTCATGTATGAATTTTCCACCATCCCTACGGCGGTGCCCAAGGCTTCGGCAACGGGAATCCCAGCTTTTACAAGCTCTCCGAAAACAAGTGTATAGCTATACATCGTAGAGAGAAAGATAACCTTGTTGATCAGATAGAACTTGGGATTTATCATCAATTTATCCATCTGATACTTGAAGGATGGGTTGTTTTTGTAAAGAAATATAACAGAATAAATGATAGCGAAAAGCCCCATCAAAAGATAGGGCCCGTAGTGACTGAAGGCATATTCGGTCTTTAGCAATATTACCGTAGGTAGCGGCAATTCGGCATGAAGCTCCTCGAAAATAGCCCGAAACTTGGGCACGACGAGCATAATCAATATTACAAACGCTATCCCCATGGCCGTAAGAGTAATCAGAGGATATCTCAATGCTTTTTTGAATTTCGCTTTGTTATCCCTAACATTTTCCAAAATATTGGCCAATTTATGATAGGACTCAGGAAAGTTACCAGTCTGCTCACCCAACTCGGTCATAGCCATTACAACATGGCCAAACTCATCTTGATATGGCTTGACCGCCTGAGACATACTCTTACCGGCATTGATATCCGAAGCTATATTGAAGAATATCTCCTGCAAACGCTTGTCGCTTGTGTTTTTGGCAACATCATCCAAGGTATCGTGAATTGGAATACCTGCATCGGTCATGACGGCAATCTGTCTTATTGTAGCTATCTTATCCTCTTCTCTAATCTTCTTTTTGAAAAATTTGCCTAAATCTTTTCCAATCTTGCCCGCTATATCCTCAACCGGCGCCCCTGTCTCTTCGATTGCCACTACAACCGATTTGGGGTGCTCCCTCTTGGCTTTGGCAGCAGCCACCCTTTTGTTATCCGCCTCCAATACAAGCGAACTCTTTTTTCCTTTCTCCAGAACTGTCACTTTGAAATACATAATCTACAACCTTGCTACCCTGAATATCTCATCAACCGTCGTCTTGCCGGAGAGAGCCTTGTTTATTCCATCTTCAAACATATTTACAAAGCCCTCTTTTAGGGCCTGTTTCGTAAGCTCCTCCTTGGAAGCATCCGCTGCTATCAGTCTCGAGAGAGCATCACTTATAGGCAAGACTTCTGAAATCATCTCCCTTCCGATATATCCGGTATGATTACACTCTTTGCAACCCTCTCCTTTGTAAAAAGTGGGATTCTCGGGTATATACGGTTTGATTTCATCTAGCATTTTACCCGAAATGATAGTCGGTGTCTTGCAATGCGGACATATCTTTCGCACCAGTCTCTGAGCTTGAATGGCAATTAAGGCACCGCTAACTAGATAACTCTCTATACCCATATCCACGATACGGGTAACCGCACTAATGGCATCGTTGGTGTGTAGTGTGGAGAGAACGAGGTGACCGGTAAGTGCTGCTTGAATAGCGATTCTCAATGTTTCCGTATCCCTGATCTCACCGATCATTATCTTGTCGGGATCCTGACGCAGAATCGATCTTAGTGCCGCGGCAAAAGTGAGACCGGCATGGAGGTTGACTTGCACCTGCTGCAGACCCGCCATCTGATACTCCACAGGATCCTCTACGGTGATAATTTTGTCTTTGATATCTTTGATAGCATTGAGCGCTCCGTATAGAGTGGTCGTCTTACCGCTTCCGGTGGGTCCAGTAACCAGAACGATACCATACGGAACACCAATAGCTTCTGTAAATTTTTTGTAACACAGCTCGCTCATCCCCGCATCTTCGAGTCTTATCATCGCTTTTGTCTTGTCGAGGATTCTCAGGACTATGGATTCACCAAATAGAGTGGGAAGAGTGGAGACACGAAAATCATACTCTTTCTGGTTGATAACGGTAGTGAATCTGCCGTCTTGGGGTTTTCTCTTTTCGGCTATATCGAGGTTCGAAAGAAGTTTCAGCCTCGAAGAGAGTGGACTGAAGATATCTTTGTCGAAAATAAAACTCTGCTGCAACATTCCATCTATCCTGTCGCGTACAATACAGTTCTTCTCCGTCGCTTCTATGTGTATATCGCTCGCTCTGGATATAATTGAATTTCTCAAAATCAACTCTATCAGTTTCAAAACCGCCGGTGACTCTTCGTCATCCTTATCGACTCCTCCCTCTCTGAGATCTTTGCGTATCTCGTCTATATACTCCTTGAGGCTTTCGGAAACCTCCATCTTTTGCAGATACTCGCTTATTTTTTTGGGAAGAGCACAAGCTACTGTTATCGGTTTTCTGGGAAATAGTCTTTGCATGACATCCTGAGCCCCCATATCGAGGGGATCCTCGAACACCACCAAAATATTCAAATCGTTCTCTTCTATGGGGATTGTGTGATATTTAAGTAGCTGTGCATATGGTACTCTATTGAAGAGTTGGATATCTATCTCAGTCTCGTCGAGGTCGATATATGGTATATGGAGATCTTCGGCCACCTTTTTGACAATCGGCTCTATCGATACCCCCTCCTGCTCTACCTCGTTGAGTCTCCTTATGGAGAAGACTCCCTCTCTTACCTTTTTTGCAAGATAATCTTGAACGGTCTTTTCCGAAACTATGCCAGTCTCCACCATATTCAGAAGATTGATCTTCAAAGGTGGTCTTCTTCTCACGAGTGCAGAGAGATCCGATTTTTTTACGATTCCATCCTTCACCATCCGCTCAATCAACTCAACCATCTCGACCCTTTCGTCAATACCGAATATTTATTCATTATTCTACATCATTATACAATATATTTCAGTTAATTCAGGTCAAGCATCTCCGATTCAGGCAGAGCATGGTTGGGAGCGGACTTAGAATTTTAGATTCTTGCGTATGAGATCCATAAGATTGAAAGCCGCTGTCGAACCGGTGCGTTTATAGTATATATCCAAAACCTTCAAGGCCTCTACCCTATGTCCATCCTTGGCTTTCGCCTTGCAGAATATCATCCAACTCTCTTCTGGTAGGCTATCTATAGTATTGGCCTCCTTCGCCCACTCTATCGCCTTTTTATAGTTCTTTCTGTTGTAGTAGTATTCGGCGAGATAGATGGCATCATCATAGCTCTTGGATGTCTTAAATCTATCTTCTATCTCCTTTACAATCTTTTTATCAGAAGGTTCTACAATCTCGAGCTCCAGTTTTTTTGTCTTGGCTTTGCTCTTTTGTATAACTTTTCCGCCCCTATAGAGCACGACATCATCCGATATCGACGAGACTACCTCTCTTTTTCTCCTCGGCTCCTTGCTCTCCCTTGTTTTCATAGAGGGTACCTCTGTCTTTAGAGCCTCCACCCTCTTTCGTTTGCTATCGGTTCTCTTCGATTCTTTGGCGACAGACTCCCTCTTCTCTTTTGGCTCGCTCCTATCTCCCTTCTCCTGTTCTCCCCTTTGAGTTAGCCACAGCACCAATGCGATACTTACAAACAATCCAAGCAGTATGGTGGCAAACTTCAACAAGTATTTCCGCTTATAGCGTAACCATCTATTTTCCAACTCTTCTATATCATACATTGATAAATCCTGACTTTATAGCTGCCATCTCGAGAATTTTCATGGGTATTTTATCGTGGACTACCTTTTCTGGTCTATGCGTTTCGTAATATTCGAATATCTCGAATGCCGCATACAAAAGCTTGTTGCACTCCCTGAAATTGCCTTTTGTCATTTTAAATATAAATCTATTCTGCCTTTTGGAGAATTGATTGGCTATATCTATGAGCCCTCTGTTTAAAAGCCTCTTATAGACATAAGTCTTCAACTCGTCGAAGTTGGCATTTTGCAACTCTATACGCTCCCAGATTCTCGATTCGAAATGTCTTTTTGTAAGCAACTCACCATTTTCCGTCTCATGTGCAGAGAGTACGAATTTCATAGAGCCCGTATCGGAGAGTATCCTTATCTCTTCGAGCATATCTTCGGGATAGATCTGTGCTTCATCCAGAAGAATGACGATATCTCTTCTATCTTTCATCTTTTTGCCATATTCCACAAAGGTTTCGAACTCTATCTTGCTGTTACTGGGCATCATCTTGCCGGTGATTATTTCGAAGAGTTTTCGATAGAACTCTTTTCTGCTGCCTATGGGTGTATCGATGAAGTGTATATCCTTCTGATATCTATGGTTGTGATAGATACGGTTGAGCATGAGGGTCTTCCCCGTACCCGGCTGGCCATAGACAAGTATCATCTTTATCGGCTTGTCTATGGAGACTTCGAGACGCTCATAGGCTTTGCGACTACCCTCCAGCCCTATATAGTCCTCCACCCTTACTTCGTCTATAAAAGTATTTTTAGCCGCTTTGTAATTTTGCATCACTTCAACCGTGTATAACCGAGATCTTTGAGGGTGAGATTGGACTTGCTTTTGATTATATGCGGAGTGATTATAACCACAAGCTCTTCGGCCGTATCTATAACCTCTTCATGCTTGAAGGCGTAACCAAGAAGCGGCATATCACCCAAAAGCGGAACCTTGTTGCGTTTGGTACCCTTGCCTCTTGTAATCAGACCCCCCAAAATAGCGTGATTGCCATCTTTGACCTTTATAACAGACGCCATCTGTCTTCTTACGAGATCGGGCGGCATATTCCTCTCCTTTTCTGGAGTTATCGTTTCGACAGTTTTGGAGATCGAAGGATTTATCTTCAATGTCACCATTCCTCTCTCATCCACTTCCGGCGTAATATCGAGCAATATTCCGGCAAATACGGATTTGATCTCGTCACCCTCGGATGTGGCCGTATCGGAGCCTCCAACTTTGTTTGTCGTTTTAAGTTTATAAAAGATCTCCGTTCCGACACTTATCATGGCCGGCTGATTGTTCATCGTCATGATTCTGGGACTCGAGATTGATGTGACATCGCCCTGTGTGCTTAGGAATTTTATCAGATCTTTGACTGTAGCCACCATCCTCATCTTCGCGTATGCACCGCTATGCACTCCAGCTATACCATTAACGCCGCTTGCAAAACCTATGCCGGAGGTGTCGGCTTGAGAATATGCACCCGCATCGATGGCAACATTTTGCAAGCCGTAAAGCTGACTCCAATCTACTCCACTCGTATTGCCATTATCGAATTTTACAGCCAAAATCCGCACATCTATGAGAACCTGGGTCTTGATCTGCCTCATAAGGGTCGATATATATCTTCGGACTCTCTCTATCTGTCTCGTCGTACCCGTTACCGTGATGAGTCCAGCTTCTGGATTGACTATAGGCTCGGTCGGATTGTACTCCCACTTCTGACCGTCGGGCCCTATCCACGCATCACCCACCTTCGTGTAATGGGTACTTCCGTCTCCTGCACTCGCCAATATATGGTGAAGCTCCTCTTTGACAGTATTCCAAAACTGAAACTGATTGTCTGTTTTGATGGTGATACTCGAGCCTCTATTACCACTGTTCCCATTACTGCTCCCCTCGCTCGACGACTCTCCCGCCACTACGACGCTCGCCATGCTATTGCCGCTTCTTTGACCAGCCACATAGTGGACCTTGAATGTCCGGGTAACGAGATATGATATCACCAGTTTGTTTCCGTTGAAGCTATAGTTGAGATCGTTGTCCCTGAGTATCGTATCGAGAAAGGTTTTCAAAGTGGCGTTTTTGAGCTTGATGAAGTAGAGATTCTTCTTCATCCTGTATTGAGCGCCGGAATCTTTCACTACGACGGTCAATCCACACCTTTCGGCAAGATTCTCTATAGCCTCACCTATGGTCAAGTCCGAGTTGATTGTGACACTGAAGAGTTTCTCGCTACACTCTTGCGCTTCGGCGTACGGACTTACGGCAAACAGCAACACTATTGTTGCAATTACGATTTTTCTAAACCATGACACTTTCATCTCTTGCCCCTCGTTATTTTTATTTGCGGTATCTCCATCTCTACAGGATTTTTCGGTAAAAAAAGCTCCATCGTATTGTCACCCTTTTTCAAAACAGTTTTATTGTCCTTGATTTCAACGACCGTATATCCATTGATTTTATCCTTTATTCGCAGCCATCTGCCGTTGATATTTACACTACTCTCGGCGGTTCCATCATCGATAATGGCATATGCTTTCATTCTTATCTTCTCTTCTGGCGACGAAAGTACTGTCTTGTTGTTATCCTTATCGATTTTGACTACGACAAAAGGGGATGGCACCTTTTGAAAATCCACTTCGACATTGCTAACTCTCTTCTTTTGTATCTTATCGATCATTTCATCTATCTGAGAAACATCCAATTCGGCTTTGACGGGATGAAGCAAGGCTGTCAGCGCCGATAGACCCAAGAGTAATTTTTTCATCAGTGATTCACCCCCCATACCGAAATATTGATATCGGAAAAGACCTCGCCACTTCCTTGTTCAACATGGGTATTGGTATAGTAAACATCCGTAACCAATTTACTCTGCTCCAAATCGTTTACGAACTTCAACATTTTGTTGAAACGACCAACACATCTAATCTCTATCTCCAAAACATGCCCGAAACTCTCTTTTTGGTCAATAGGAGTGTTTGAGAGAGACAATAGCTCTATCTCGTTCTTGTTTGCTCTATCCGAAATCGACTCCAAAAAGTTGGACCAACTATCCTTGTTGAACAGTATCTCGGAGAGCTTCTGGAAATTTTTGTTTAAAAGTGCAATTTTATCATCATATCTCTTGATTCCTTTTTTGCGATTGGCTATCTCCCTGTCATACTTTTTGACATAGAAGTTCCTATCTCCATTGACCGTTATCGAGTTGAGATAGCTTCTCTCTTCGGCAATTTTCTTTATTATTTGCTCTTTTTGTACCTGTGTCTGCTTGAATCTATTTTTCGCATATGGAAAGAGATAGGTGTATAACAGGTATCCGATAACAAATGCGACCAACATTATCATCAACCACTTCTCACTCTCTTTTTTGTTCTCGAAATAGTGATCGAGCTCTTCGAGTTTATCCGCTATAGCTCTCATTTCAACTCCACCTTCAATACTCCACGATAAGTGGAATCATTTTCATCTTTATAGATATCGTCAATACCGATACTTTTTAGTTCTTTGTCATATTTTTTCGATAACCCCTTAATCATCGAGGTTATCTTCTGGTCTTCTTCTGCAAGGAGATAAAAGCTGTAATTGCTATTTTCACTCACAATCCTGCTTACCTCCACGCCATACTTTTCGAAATCTCCCGAAAAGGAGGCCAATTGATTGGACTGAAGTCTATAAAAAACTTTTTTACGATAGACCTGCACCAGTGTCTTCTCCTTGGAATTGTATGTATTTTTTCTCTGAGAGAGCACATTGCCCAATTCATTAATCTCTCTTTTTTTAGAAGAGAGGATAAGTTTGTATTTTCTAACCTCCTTTGATAGAGGGATTTCATCTTTTCTTTTCTTGTAGATAATCATCTCATTCATATATGAATAGCCCAGATAGTAGATCGGATATGCCGAAGCCAACAAAATCGCTACGGCAATAGTTATGGTAAATTGTCCGCTTGGCCGCTTGTAGAAAACGGGTGGTCTTGGATATTTGGTGAAATTTATCGCATCACTCTGTTTCTCGACATACTCCAGCGTAGTGAGGGCGAGCATGTAGTGTAGCTGATCTACATACCAGTCACTGGAGGATATCTTATAATCGAAAACCATAGGTGTGGCATAGAGTCCGAGGTAGTTTTGAGCATACTCTTCCACTCCGCTTATCGGACCTATTTCGCTTCCGATATACATTTGATCGATTACATCTATCTTGTAGGCTCTTTTGGTATAGATGACGATATCGTTGACGGTTATGAATATCTCATTGAAGAGTTTTATGAAATTCTGCTGATACTCGAGATGTGAGGTTTTGACCCCCTCTTTCTGAAATATCTGCATAAATTCCTTCTCATCGACCGTTTTACCCACAAGTTCGCAATATCTCTCGTATATGTGAGTCAGTGAATAGTTGAAAGATTTGGAGTAGAGATATTCTCCATTTTTGTAAAATACGATTGTCGCATCATACGATGTGAAATATAGAAAGCAATGAACACTCTTGGATTCAAGAATTTCATTTTCATAAAGAGTCTTGTAAAGTAGCGGAGCAGGAGTGATGAGGTCCACATATTTGATACTCTCTCTTAGATTCGAGAAGAGCTCTTGGTATTTGTTCTCTTCTATAATGAAAAGTTGATAGAGTCTATTGTCACCTTCCTCATTGTGAAGTTCTATATATTTAATGGTGTACTCTACCGCAGGGTCGAGACCAAGCTCTTCATAGGCTTTGTCTTCGAGTGCGCCATCTATGCTCTCTTCGGGAATTCCGCGACTAAGCTCTACCGGCGCAATTATCATATCTCTATTGGCGATAAATGCGGCACTCAATGCGTTACCGCTATATGAAAGTTTCTCTATAGGGGCGATGGAACCACTGTCGTACCTATAAAATCTCTCATTATAATTATCTATGGTTACGACTTTATGGGATTTTGCCTCCTCTTTTTTGGAGCCGGCACCCTTCTCCTGCGCCATTTTGGCATTATGTTTTCCCTTCATTGCAATCTTTCTCTTCAATCCTCTCATACGAATCCTTTATAGCCCATCGCACGGATTATATATGTTATAATATTAAAAGTGACTTAGACTTGATAGCGGAATCGACATATTTTAACATCTTCCTTCTCTTTTGTACTAAAAGAGTGAGCCGGCGTCCGAATCTCCCCCCTCGTCGATATCTCTGGCTTGCCCACCGACGCTCTCACGGCTCTGTGATTTTTTCATATCCGGCTCATCCTCTCCAATCTCACGCACCTCATAATTTTCGTCGTTCACATCCTCCGGCATGACGGCATAATCGGAGATACTCTCATTATCGCTCCTATCGGGAGAGAAACCCTCGTCGAATATATCCCTATCTTGCCCCTGCGGCAGGGGAGATGTGCCGGTATAGAGCTCCTTTTTACCTTCGAGCTCTCCCACATGTACTCCCTGCGGTATCTCGAACTCTCTTTTCATATCGGGATGAAGTTTCAGCAAATTTCTATAGAAATATGAAAATACCGGAGCGGAGACCGAGCCTCCCGTCGCTCCTCTTCCCAGAGCCTTGTTGTCATCTCTGCCGTACCAGACGATTGTGGTCGTCTCGGGAGAGTATCCGCAAAACCATGTATCCACACTGTCGTTGGTCGTTCCGGTCTTACCGGCAAGCTGCAGACCCTCGACCGCGGCCTTGCGTCCCGTACCCCTTTTTATTACATCCATCAATATATCGGTCATCAGATATGCCTGTTCGGGTCTGGTAAAATCGAGAATCTCTTTGGGTTGTGTTTCGTATATCACGGCATTCTCCCGAGATACTATCTTGCTCACCAGCCTTGGTTCGATCATATGACCGTAATTCGAGAACACCGTATATATCTGAGCCATCTTCCGTGGACTTATGGCCAGGTTGCCAAGAGCTATCGACATATCCCTGGGGATATTCTGCACATCCAGCATGGCCAGTCTCCTTCTTATCGTCTGTACGCCTATATCGTAAACGAGATTGATGGTGGCCAGATTTCTGGAGTGCACGAGCGCCTCTCTGAGAGTTATGAAACCTTTGAAGTCGTGCTCATAGTTTTTTGGTGCCCATATCCTCAATTTTCCATTTTTGTAATATTTGAATGTCCGCGCCAAATCGGTGAGTTTGCTGGCCGGATTGTAACCCATATCCAGCGCCGTCTGATATATGAAGGGTTTGAATGCCGACCCGGGCTGCCTTCGGGCCATCGTTACCCTGTTGAAGGCGCTCTTGCGATAGTCCACTCCCCCCACCATGGCGAGTATATCTCCCGTATCGTTGTCTACGGATATCAAAGCGGCGTTAAGACCTCTTTTGCCTTTGGCTTTGGGAAATCTCTTCATCGCTCTTTCATACCCGTATTTCACGGCTTTTCTGGCAAGCTTTTGCATCTGCATATCGATTGTGGTGTAGATTTTGTATCCGCCGCTACGAATGTCCGGAAATTTTTTAGAAAACCTTCTCATCACCTCATCGACTATGTAGGGAGCTATATTCTGTGTCAGCGAAGTGCGATATATCTTCGGCACCTCTTTTATCGACGATAGATACTCCTCCTCCGTAATCCATCCCAACGATTTCATACGATAGAGTATGTTGTTGGCTCTCTCTAGGGCTCTTTTGTAGTGTCTGAGAGGATTGTAGAAACTCGGGGCGTTCGGAATACCGACAAGTATGGCGACCTCTTTGAGGGTGAGCTCTTTGAGCTCCTTATGAAAATAGCCCTGAGCCGCAGTTTTGACACCGTAGTAGTTGTTTCCGTAGGATATCTCGTTGAGATATCGTTCTATAATCTGCTCTTTGCTAAGGACATTCTCTATCTTTATGGCGAGAATCGCCTCTTTTATCTTCCTTTCGAGCTTCTTTCTGCTGCTTAGAAGTTTGTTCTTCACGAGCTGCTGGGTCAGGGTACTCCCCCCTTCGACGAATCTACCCGCTTTTATATCCTTTATGAAAGCCCTGAATATCGCATCCGGATTGACACCTTTGTGCTCGAAAAAGGCGGTATCTTCGGTAGCTATGAGGGCCTCCACGAGATAGCCGGGGAGTTCATCGAATCTCGCATATAGTCTATGCTTGCCCTTGAAGACATAGGCGAGTCGTTTTCCATTTCTATCCAGTATCTCGCTCGAAAGAGAGGGGGAGTAGTTTATGAGCTGTTCGGCATCGAGCTTTATCTCTCTATAGGCATATACGAATGCCGCCGTCAAAGCGGTAGCGAAGAGTGCCAAGAGTATCACCGATGCCTTTATGAATCTTCCGATCAACGCCTGAACTCCCTCTGTGCGAAATTCGCCTCTATCAACTTGCGGGTATAGGGGTCGATCGGGTCTTTCAAAACTCTCTCGCTCTCTCCTCTTTCGACCTCTCTACCGTTTCGTATCACCAGAGACTCTTCGCATATGAGTGATGCCAACTTTATATCGTGGCTTACGAAGAGCATGGCGAAACCGTAGTCATGATGCAATTGTACCAGAAGATCGGCTATCTCTTCTCTCAAAACGGGGTCGAGTGCGGTGGTGGGTTCATCCAGCAGCAGAAGCTTCGGTTCGCTGGCCAGAGCCATGGCGAATACCATACGCTGAAGCTCTCCTCCGCTCAACTGGGGAGGATAGCTCTTCATCATATCCATCCTCAATCCCAGCCCTTCGAAAAGCTCGGACGCTCTCTCCTTCGAAGCGAACCACTGCTTCTCTATCTTCGTCATGGGCGAGAGTGCCGTAAAGGGATTTTGCGGCACGAAAGCCACACTCTCTCCTCTTACGAGTTCGAAAGGGGCATCTATCTCCACTTCCGCCTCCAGACCGGGGGGAAGCAGTCCCAACAGAGCTTTGAGAGTCAGAGATTTACCGCTCCCGCTCTCTCCCACCAGAGCCAGGGATTTGTCGAAAGAGAAGGAGATATCCAGCAGTACCCTCTCTCCGTTTTTCACCAGCACTCTACGAACATCGATCATAGTGTCTCTTTCAGGATATTCAGAACTCTCCGCAATGAGTTCGGACTCTCCGCTCTGCCGACATTGAGTCGCAGAAGAGGGCTCTTGACCGTAGGTCTCCTTATGGCTCCCACCGCGAAACCTTCCGATGCCAGAAAAGAGGCGAGCTCCATAACCCTTTTGTCGCTGGAGACATCGATGCTGAGTATGGAGGATCGTATATCCATCCCCAGTACCTCTTTCACAAGCTCCCTTCTCATATTCAAATCCGCGCCCAGCCTGCTACTGTTTTCGGAGATATAGAGTATATTCTCCAGAGCCAGAGCCGTATCGAAAAGCGAAAGCGCCGTAGAATATATCAGAGGTTTCGCCCTGTTGAGCAGATAGTCGCTTATATGCGAAGATGCCAGTATATAGGCTCCGTAACTGCCATACGCCTTGCCGAGCGTTCCCATCTTGACATGGTTCGCCTTCACTTCGATTCCGTACAGGTCGAAGACTCCCAGCAGCTTCTCTCCGAGCACACCGCAACTGTGGGCCTCGTCCACCACCAATATAGAGCCCGTCTCTTGCGCAATATCGAATATGGCGGGGTGCAGAAGCTCACCACTCATCGAATATACTCCCTCGACCGCCACTATCACCCTTCCTCTACCGCTATATGATGCGATCTTGTCTTCGAGCTCTCCGGGATCGTTGTGCCTGAAAAACTCCACTCTCGCACTGGACTTTTTCGCCGCCAGCACTCCGCTTGCATGATACTCTTCGTCCACAAGAAGCAGATCGCCTCTTCTGGGCAGTGCCTCGAGCAGCGATATATTGGCGAGAAAACCGCTGCCGAGAGTCAGAGCGCTTTCGAAGCCGTTCAGAGAGGCCACAGTCGCTTCGAACTCTTCGTGCAGAGGATGATAGCCATTTACCAGCATACTGGCTCCCGGGGAACGAAAAGCGAGCGACTCCACTCTCCTGTAGGCCTTTTCGAAAGAGTCTCTGCGCCTACCGAGCCCCAGATAGTCGTTGGAGGCGAAATCGAGGAGCTTTGTATCCCGGACTCTTCTCTCTCTCAACCTCCCCGCCCTTTCGAGCGCTCTCATCTCATTTTCATAATAGTTCATGGCCGGGAATCTCCGAGCCACGGTATAATCTTCTCCACCTGAAGCCCCATGGCCGTACTCTCCAGTCCTCTCACGCTTGCGATATATCGCCGGCAGAACCCCTCCACCATACAGGCGCCGGCCTTGCCTATCCACTCACCGCTTCGTATATATTCGTCGAGTTCCCTTTCGTCGAAAAGATGGAAGCTGTAGTGTGTAGCCGAAAGGTCCACGAAGAGCAGCCCCTCTCTCTGAAGCTGGGCACAGGTGACTATGGCTATTTCACTTCCGCTTATCCTGCCGAGTATATCGTAGGCCTCCTCCCGGGACGAGGCTTTGCGCAATATCGAACCGTCTTTCGCCGCTATCACGGTATCGGCACAGAGAATCGTTTCACTATCGCCATATCTGGCGAGCGCCTCTCTCAACTTGCCTTTGGAAGCGTAATAGACGAAGGCTTCGGCCCTGTCGGCTTTTATACTCTCTTCATCGAAATCTATCGATATCTGTTCGAACTCTATCGAAAACCGCTCGAGCAGTTTCGCTCTCGTGGCGGATGTCGAAGCCAGTCTCAACATAGGCTCTCCTTCACTCTCTACAATCCTCTTAGCGTAACGCCGATATAGAGAGCGCACAAACCGAGAAATATATTCAGAGGTATCAATCTTTCAGGCAGAAGTGCCGCCTTGCGGGCCGCATCCTCCACCCTCCCCTCTTTCAGCAGTCTCCACGACGACTCTCTTCTGATATACATATACAGATAGTTGAGGCTCATAAGTGCGAAGATGACGGTTTTTGCGAGCAGAAGCTTCCGAATCTCCCCCGAAGCACTCCACTGAGCCGTCGCCATGAATAGAGCGCTCAGAGCTATGAGAGCGATAAAGGGCATGACAAGTCCGAAGAGTCCGGCGGTTATACGAAGACTCTTTTCGACTCTCGACTCCCTATCCTCTATCGTGGCCACTACAGGGTGCACGGCCACCCTTACAGCTATCATCCCGCCTATCCATACAATCGCGCCAAAAATATGTACAAAGACCACAAAGTGGGCATGATTCGCAAAAATCTCTTCCATACTACACCTCATCGGGGAATTTGTCGGATTATATCACACAGACGATTTCCATACATTTCCACCCCGAACGATATCACTCGAGGGATCTCAAAAATTCCAGAGCTTTTCGTACGATATCGTCGTCGTCTTTGCTCTGTGCCTTCAGGATTGTCCTCTCTCTGCCGTCCGCATACTCCACGAAGACTCTCTCTCCATAACTCGAGACCTTCGAGACCCCCTTCTCTCTGGCAAGTACCTTTATCACCATCACATCGATGAACTGTCTGCTCACTCTGTCGAGCCTGCCGAATCTGTCGGCTATCTCCTCCTCTATCTCATATACGGCCGCCACACTCTCGGCCTGGCTGAGTCTGCGATAGAGCTCCAGCCTCAATCTATCCTCCGATACCAGCTCATCGCTGATATAGGCATCTATCTGCAGGTTGATATCGACATTGACACTCTCTTGCACATCTTTGCCGCTGAGCTCCCTTATCGCATCTTCCAGCATTCTGAGATAGAGAGAGTAGCCTATCTGCCTGATATGGCCCGATTGTGCCTCTCCTATGATATTTCCTCCTCCTCTTATCTGCAGATCGTGAAAAGCCAATACGGCTCCGCTTCCAAGCTCGGAGTGGCTCTCGAGAGCGAGAAGTCTTCTCTTCGCGTTTTCCGAAAGCTTCTGCCTATCCTCCACGAGGAAGTAGCAAAAGCCCTCTTTGCCGCCTCTGCCCACTCTACCCCTGAGCTGATGCAGATCCGCTATTCCGAAACTGTCCGCACCATCGACTATTATCGTATTGGCATTGGGCAGATGTATGCCGGACTCGACAATGGAGGTACTCAGAAGCAGGTCGTATTCGCCCGCTTCGAACTTCATCATCTCCTCCTCCGTACGGGAGGCTGAAATTTTGGAGTGCAATATACTCAAGTTCAACTCCGGTATCGAGCTCTTCAACTCTGCGGCCTTCTCCTCTATGGCCGCTATGGAGTTGAAGATATAAAATATCTGCCCGCCCCGTCTCATCTCTCTGAGTATCGCCTCCTTCACGAGGGCGGAATCGAAACTCTTGACGAAGGTCCTCACTCCCGCCCTCTCTCCGGGAGGGGTCAGAATCTCGCTGAAGCTTTTTATGTGCGAAAGTGCCATATTCAGCGATCTCGGGATCGGAGTGGCGGACATCGAGAGCAGATGGACATTCCTGGATATCTCTTTGAGAGCCTCTTTCTGCTTTACACCGAATTTGTGCTCTTCATCTATCACCACAAGAGCGAGTCTGGCGAAAGTGGCCTTGAGCAGTGCATGTGTACCGACCACTATCTGCAGTTCTCCATCTTTCAGGCGTTGCAGAATTTCCCTCTTCTGTGAAGCCGATGTAAATCTGTCCACCTTCGCCACCTCGATATCCCAGGGTTCGAAGCGCTCTTTGAGAGATCTGAAATGCTGAGCGCTCAGAAGTGTGGTGGGAGCCACCATCATCGCCTGATAACCCGCTCTTGCCACGGCGAAGATGGCATTCATGGCGACCTCCGTCTTCCCGAAACCCACATCGGCGCTCAAGAGTCTGTCCATCATCCTGCCACTGCCCATATCACGGAGAATCTCCCTTATCGCCTCCTCCTGGTCTTCGGTGTGTACGAAACCCGCCTGAGACATGAAAAGTGCATGCTCGAGCGTATCGTACTCTATGCGTATCCCTTTCTGCAGGGCTCTGTGGGCCGAAAGCCTGATAATGTCCGAAGCGATGGCGAAGAGTTTCTCTCTGACCTTTGTCTTCAATCTTTTGAAGCTGGCCTTGCCGAGTCTGTCGAGCACTGGCAGAGAGCCGGAATCGGCCACATATCTGTCTATCACATCCAGATTCTCCACGGGGAGCAGAAGCGTATCGTCGTTCTGATATCTGAGTACCACGAACTCTCTGTGTGCTCCCAGCACCGTACGCTTTTGGATACCTGAGAATATCCCCACTCCGTGGCTCTCGTGTACCACATACTCTCCCGGTTTGAGTTCGTCGAGTATGAGTGAAGGCTTTTTGACCCTCCTGGCTTTCGACGCCCTGTTGAGCGAGACTATTAGACTCTTTTGCGATATCAGGTTCAAAATACCGTCGAAATATACGAACTCCAAATCCTGCAGATTCGTCAGTGCGGAGGCTCTGACGACAGATTCGTTGGCCGCCACTACATATATTTTCCTATCTCTGTGACTCTCTATCAATTTTCCTACATCCAGCACTTCCAGATCGCGATAGTCGCGCGACGGAGGCAGTACGGATCGGGGAAAACTCTCTTTGGGGGCATACGGTCTGCCCGTAGAGTAGATCTCTTCCAGCTCGGCACCGAGATCTTCACAGAGTATGGATTCATACTCGCTCATATAGTCGCAGGCAAGCTCTTGCAGATGCCACAAGCCCAGAGAGTCTATATCTTTTACGAAACTCTCCCACTCGCTTCGCTCCACTCTCTCGACAAGAGCGGCATACTCCTCTTCGCTCAGAGCCAGAAAGGCGGCTCTTATCTCTATAGCTTCGAGCTCCGTATCGGCATCTCTCTTCTGTGTAACTATATCGAAGGGGTTTATAGCCTCTATCTCGTCGTCGAATAGACTTATTCTCCAGGCACTCTGCGCACCGGGGGAGAATATATCGACGATATCTCCCCGTATGGAGACCTCACCGGAGGCAGCTACGATATCGACGAAGTGATAACCCCAGCGATAGAGCATATTTTTAAACTCCTGCAGATCGACTCTCTCTCCGAACTCCAGACGATATCTGGAAAAACACTTCCGTGCGGGAAGAGGAAGTGTCATGGTATATGCCGGAGATATCAGTATCTTCTCCCCCTCATGGAGATGAAAATTCTCGAGCTGCAAAAAGAGCTCCGATATCTCATCGGCATAACTTCGCAGATCCTCACCCATCGAGACTCTGATCTGCGGCAGCACAAAAGGCTCAATACCCAGAAAACGGGCCGCATCACGGGCCATTCGTGCCGATTTATCATCCGCCGTTATATATATGGAGGCTCTCTTTTTGGCTTCCGTGCGTTCAAGATATTCGAAGAGATCACTCTGGTTCATCTCTACCTCGTCTGTCAAATTTCAGCATGATTATATCCCCTCTTCTTGAAACAGCCATCATATCTCTATCGCCTCGATTCAATCCCGAAAATAGACAACGAATTTACTCTCGAGCTATTTTCGGATTCAACCAGCAAAGTCCAGACCCGCCCGAAGAGCCGATATATATCACAGCTTTGGATATAATCTCTCCAAAAAGCGGATCGATGGGAGTTACATGCTATATAGGTATAGCGGTATGCAAAAGAGCGGCAAACGGGTCAAAGGTACCATCTCCGCCGCTTCACCCGAAGAGGCGAAGAGAAGGCTCAAAGAGGAGGGGATATATTACGACAGTCTCAAAGAGGCGAAAGAGTTTTCACTCGGCTCTATCGGAAAAAGGGAGATGGGAGGGGAGGCTCTAAGCTCCTTCGCCCGTGAACTCTCCAGCTATATAGCTTCGGGGATGACTCTCTCCACGGCACTCAGACTGATGGAGAATCAGCACGAAGGTGAGAAACGCTACACCTCTTTTCTGAGCGAGATACGCTCGCAGGTGGAGGAGGGGCAGTCTCTCTACGCGGCATTGAACTCCCAGAAAATCTACAAACTTCCGGAGTTTTTCCTACACAGTCTCAAGGTCGCGGGGCAGAGCGGGAAAATGGCCGAGGTACTCAAAAATATGGGGAGTTTCTTTTCCACACAGAGCAAAGTGCGCAAACAGGTACTCTCCGCCATGGCCTACCCGATATTCATACTGGTAGTGGCTATGGGGATGACCGCTTTCCTCATCTCTTTTGTAGTTCCCAAAATCACATCCATATTCGAGGATACCGGGCAGGAGCTCCCGGCAGTCACCCGCTTCGTACTCTCGGTGAGCGATTTCCTCTCCGCCCACGGTACCGCTACGGCCATCTTCGCTCTGCTGAGTATAGTGGTGTTGAAAATAGCCTACGGCAGGTTTCGGATATTCAGGAGATGGATAGATACGATATTTCTCAAAACTCCCATTCTCGGTGGATTGATACAGAATTACGAGCTGGGTCGCTTCAGCTACATACTCTCACTGATGCTCGAGTCGGGAGTATCCTACGCCCAGGCTGTCCGGCTGGCATCGACCACCTTCGGCAACGAGGCTCTGAAAGAGACTTTCGACCTGGCTGTACAGAAGGTGATGGAGGGGAACAAACTCTCCAACGCTCTGTATATGAGCGATACGACGAAACCGAAGAGAAACTTCATGCAGTCTCTGGCACTCGGGGAGGAGTCCAGCGAAGTGGCATCCGTACTCTACAACCTCTCCGGACTCTACAACGAGGAGAACGACGAGAAGCTGAAGCTGCTGCTCAGTATGCTCGAGCCTCTCATGATGCTGCTTATCGGGGGTATAGTGGGGACTATCGTAACGGCTATGCTTCTTCCGATATTCAGTATGAATCTCGGAGCGGGTGCGTGATATCGCCATAAAGTCCCATTGTGATAGAATAGAGTCCAACGAGCTTGCAGGAGAGAGTAGATGACGGTAACGAAATATGATGCCAGCGGTAACGATTTCGTGATATTTCACGACAAATTGAGAAAGCCCAGACACCATCTGGCGGAACTTCTTTGCGACAGACACAAAGGGGTGGGTGCCGACGGTATGGTCGTACTCGTACCCCACCCCGACTACGATTTCGAGTGGGAGTTCTACAATAGCGACGGGAGTGAAGCGAAGATGTGCGGAAACGCCACGAGGGCGGTCGCACACTATGCCACGCAAAAGGGTATCTCCGTAGGTGGTAGAGCCGAATTTCTAACAGGGGCTGGAGTGATAAGGGCGGAAGTCAACGGCAACTATGTAGTCACGGATATGCTGGAGCCTAAGATAGTACGAAGAGATATAGAGGAGTTCGACAGGAGATGGTGGCTCATAGATACGGGAGTACCACATCTCGTAAGCGAAAGCGGGGAGCTCGAAGAGTTCGATTTGAAGATGGCCGCAGAATTGAGAAAGAGATATGACGCCAATGTAAATATCTATGCACTACAGAACGATACGATGAGAGTGCGTACCTACGAAAGAGGAGTGGAAGATGAGACGCTCGCCTGCGGGACCGGCATGACCGCCTGCTATGTAAAGGCCAAAGAAGAGGGGAAGGCTCCGGATATCTGCAGAGTCTATCCCAGAAGCGAAGAGGAGCTCTATCTCGAATATAGAGACGGAATCTACCGCTTCGGAGGGAAGGTCAGCAAAACCTTCGTAGCCGAACTCACTCTCGATATACCCCACTATATGCTCTGAAAGCCCGATTGTGGAAAACCTGCTGCTCATCATCCTGAGCACGATACTCATAGCCACACTGGCCAATGTGATGTGGTATGCAATCTGAGCCATCGGCAAATCATAGAGACCTTCCCCGTAGATTCCATAGTCAACGCCTCCGAGCTTCTGAGCGAAGCTATTTTGCACGAGATACTCAAATGTCGTCTCAGTGTAAAGATGAAAAATGAGGAGAAGAGATTTTTTTCGCAATAGCGTATCTTCAGCGTTTATTAAGAAAATTTCTCTATAATTTCACCACTTTTCAGCAATATGTTCGGGTAGCTCAGGGGTAGAGCACTTCGTTGACATCGAAGTGGTCGGAGGTTCAAATCCTCTCCCGAACACCACAAAGAGAGATATTCCACTATATTCCATCTATTTCAAGCTCCTATATTGTTTACATATACGAATATCGACCATGATATCCCGACCGTCCGGAGCGACTCCGGACCATTCTCCCTCAAAAGCACTAACATTCCATTAATGCAAGCGGTCTATACTTCCCGATATTCGGACAAATAGAAAAGCGGTGGCAGGGGCGGAATGTTCCACTGAATCTCTTCCGCACTTCATTGCGGCCTGCGCTCGGCCCCGAGGAGTCGTCCGGGCGACCTCTCCTACGGCTTCGAAGCATGGAAACTGCCAATCTCCTTCCTGCTTGACAAAATATTCGAGCTATCCTCCACCCATCCCCTCCCCTACAAAGGAGAGAGTTGCGCCGACGAAAGGCCACGGCATGAAATCGACAGCTATCTTACTATAGAATAGCGGAGTGGAAAAAGGGGAATTTCATGAAATGGCTCGATAATCTCAAAGAGGCGGTGAACATAAACTCCTATACCGCCAACAAAAAGGGAGTGGACGCGGTGGGCAGGCTCTTTCGCGGATGGCTGGAGGAGCTCGGTTATGAATGCATAAGCTTCGAAAGAGAGCTGATAGGAGATCATCTGCTCTTCAAATCCGCAAGAGGCGGGCGCAGGAAGATACTGCTGCTGGGGCATCTCGATACCGTTTTCCCGCCCGGAACTTTCGAAGGATTTTCGGAAGATGAAGAGTGGGTGTACGGACCCGGGGTCTGCGATATGAAGGGGGGCAACATAGTGGCCCTCGAAGCGTTGAGATATATATACGAAGAGTTCGGCTCGATAGAGGATGTGGACTTTCTGCTCGTGAGCGACGAGGAGACCGGAAGCGACGACTCGAGAGCGCTGACTTCGGAAATAGGCAGAGAGTACGACTACTGTTTCGTCTTCGAAGCGGCGGGAGAGAATATGGAGATTGTCACCGGTCGCAAGGGGATAGGGACATTCAGCATAGAGATAGAGGGGAGAGCCTCTCATGCAGGCACCAGTTACGCCAAAGGGATAGACGCCAATCTCGAAGCGGCTCTCAAAGTGTGGAAGCTGAGCCGCCTTAGCGACCTCGAGAGGGGAAGTACCGTAAATGTCGGCCGAATGGAAGGTGGGATTGGAGCCAATACGATAAGCCCCCACGCCAAACTTCTACTCGAAATCAGATATGCCGACCACTTCGAAAAAGAGAGACTCCTCGGCGCACTCGAGGAGATAGTCTCCACCTCCTATGTGGAGGGAAGCAGAGCGAGACTCGGCGGCGGGATACAAAGAGATGTCATGGAACCCGACGAGAGACAGGAGAGACTGATAGAAGCGATGGGCAGAATCTGCGGGGAGAAGTTCGCCGTGGAGAGTAGAGGCGGTGTGAGCGACGCCAATATCGTCTCGGCCGAGGGGGTGGTGACGATAGATGGATGGGGACCTTTCGGAGATGGTGACCACACACACAAAGAGAGGGCTCTAAAGAGCAGTTTCGACGAGAGAAGGCGACAGATGAGCGCTATTTTGAGATATCACAGGCAGAAGGGGGATATAGCATGAGTGAAAAGAGAAGAGTGGGAATATGGCTCTATCAAAACGGAGGCGGCGACCTGATAGAGAAGAAGCTTGTCGTGAAACTCGCCGAGAGGGGGATAGAGGCCACTACGGGTCTGAATCTCAGAAACGCCTATGTCGAAAACGGCTCCATACTCTGCATGGACGACAAGGGAGAGTATGTGAGGATGGAGGAGCTGGACCTTTTCTTCAGCTACAACGCCGGAGAGCAGACACAGTATCAGATGTATCTATACGAGGCACTCGACAGAAGCATCCCCTGTATAAACAACTACAGGTCGTTCGCCCTGACCGAAGACAAGTTTCAGACAGACTATCTGCTGAGAAATCACGCTCTCCCCACTCCCGATTTCAGGCTCTGCCACAGGGACGATTCGCAGAGATTGAGAAATTTCATGGATGAGTGGAAGCAGATGGTCTACAAGCCAACCGACGGCTGGGGAGGTGTGGGATTGACCAAGATAGACTCTCCCGAGGCTCTCGATATGCTCATGCCCTTCCTCAACCAGATGGACTTGAGATATTTCTATGTGGAGAGATTCATAGACTACGACAAGACGGACTACCGCATAGATATAGTCGATGGCCAATTCGTATCGTGTTACGGCAGGAGGGCCGGCGGCAGCGACTGGCGCACCAATGTGACGAGCGGCGGAAGCGTATTCCTCAGAGAGGCCGACGACGAAGTGGTCGAGCTGGCCAAAAGAGCGGCCGATGTGACAGGGCTGGAGATAGCCGGTGTGGATATCATCTACGACAGGAACAGAGAGGAGTATCTGGTACTCGAAGTCAACGGAATACCGGCCTTCGCCACACCGGAACAGGAGAAGATGGGGCTCGATTTCAACGACCGCAAGATAGAGTCGATAGTCGATATGATAGATAGAAAAACTTCGAGAAAGGATGGATGAAAATATGGCAAAAAAGAGAAAACTCCCCAAAATAGGACTGCTCTATCTCGACTATGTGTTGAGATTTTTCGACCGCTCCAACTTCAAGGGCTGGCCCGACAAAATAGAACAGGTGGTCTACCACTGGGGTAACGACAAGGATCGTTTCATAGCGGAAGTGAAGCGCAAAAAGATAGACATACTCGTAGGCAATATCCCCGCTACGGCATACGAAACCTTCGCAGAGATAGCCAAAGCACTGCCCAATGTGCGTTTCGTCCCCTCTATCGAGACACAGTTCGCCAACAAATCGAAGGAGAATGTGACGCTCTTTTGCGAAAAACACGGACTCTCCCACCCCAGGACAGAGATATTCTACGACAGGGACGCGGGATACGAATATCTAAAGAAGTGTGATTATCCCATCATAGTCAAACGCTCCTACGGGCCATCCAACTACGGCGGATACTATGTACACAAGGTAAAGAGCGAAAAAGAGGCCAGAAAGCTCTTCGATACGAAAAAATATCACCCTATGTATATACAGGAGTGTATTCCCCTCAGGGCAGATATCAGAGTGATGCTCATAGGGCACAAACCCGCCTGCGCCTTCTGGAGAGTCGCGGGAGAGGGCATGGAGCTTACGAACACTTCCCAGGGCGGCTATATGGCATACGACGATGTACCCATGGGAGCACTGGAGCTTGCGGTAGAGGCTTCCAAAGCGGCCAAAGCGGAATATTGGGCCTGCGATATAGCCGAATACGACGGTAAATTCTATATTCTGGAGTGCGCCACCGCTTTTGCGGCCTTCCCCTATTTCAGAGACTGGATAGGTCAGTATCTGATGTGGGATTTCAGCGAAGGGTATTTCAAAAAACCCCATATTCCTCTCTACAACTGGGAGGAGCTGGGCAAGATAAATCCGTCTCTGCTAAGAACCATGAGGCATATCGAGTTCAGCAGGTATGTTCCTTCCGCCGACGGAGCGATCTATCTCAACGATAGAGAGGGAGAGTGGGATGTAGAGCTGACACAAGAGAGTATTCCCGAAGATATCCCCGACAACAGCCATCTCTTCGAGTTCATAAAAGATGAAAAAGATCTCCCCGAAGTGGTGACACAGGAGGCCAGAAAGGGAGAAGAGATACATGAGCAGGTGCAGGATAGAGAGATGACGATAGAGGATATCACACTTACCGAGCTCATGACTCTGCACGGTATGGAGGAGGATCTCGCCGTAGAGCTGATGTCGTATATCCGCACACACGAAATAGAGAGTCTCGACGAGCTTGCAAAGATCGAGGGGATAGAGAGACAGACCATAAGGCTCTGGGCACAAGAGCTCAAAGAGAAGCTCGATATAAACAAAGCCGACGAGAAAGCTCTCTCGAATATAAAGGCTATCGGGAAGAAACTGGCCAAAAAGATCGTCGAATACAGAGAGAAGAACGGGAAGTTCGAGAAACTCGACGAGCTTCTGCAGATAAAAGGGCTGGGCGGGAAGAAGCTGGAGAAGATAGGCAGATATGTGGCGATAAAATCCAAAAAGAGCAGTGACGAAAAATAGAGAGATAAAATTTTCGGGGGAGCACCCCCCATCCTAGAAGGAGAAATTGTTGAAACAGCTATACCACTCCTACGACGAGGCGGTGGAACTCTTTACGGAACTGGCCCGCAGAAGGCCGGAACTATTCAGAGTGGAGACGATAGGCCAGACATGGGAAAAAAGAGAGATAGCGCTCGTGACTATTTCGCGCGAAATGCAGAGTGCCGAGGAGCGACCCGCTCTCTTCTTTACCGGTACCATCCATGCGAGAGAGTGGATAGGGATAGAGCTGGCCATCGCCTTCTGCCAGTATGTCGACAGGAATATAGATTATGACAAAACGGTTCAGGAGGCTCTGGAAAAGACGACCATATATCTAGTCCCCTGTGCCAATCCCGACGGCTTCGAATACTCCAGAAAGCACTTCTCCTTCTGGAGAAAGAACAGGAGACAGAACGCAGACGGCAGTTACGGTGTGGACCTAAACCGCAACTTCCCCATAGGCTTCGTCAAGAGCAACAATCCGGCATCCAATGTCTATGGCGGGCCGGAGCCATTCAGCGAACCTGAAACGAGAGCTCTGAGAGATTTCGTGCTCTCACACAGAAACATAAGCATAGCTCTGGACTACCACTCCCAGGGGAATGTCTTTTTCCCCGCACACGACTTCAGACACGAAGATACGATCGATACGACAGACCTGAATGTGCTCTGTGCCAATATGGCAGAAGAGATAAGAAAGATAAGCGACAGAGAGTATGGAATCCACCAGGGCAAACCACCGGCGAAACTGATAAGCGGAAGCGGAAGGGAGTTCTACTACTCACAGGGAATAATAGCCTCGGTCGTGGAGGTGGGCACGAGGAACATTTCGGACTATCTCGACGATATGATAGAGCATATCAGAGAGCAGATACCCGCACTGCTGAGCGCGGCCAAAGAGGCCCCCAACTATGCGGCGAATCTCTCCATGCCCCGACCGGAAAACTTCAGAGCCACATTCGTGGGCAAAGACAATGTCACGCTGGAGTGGGAGCCCTACGATTGCAAAGAGGGAGAGGAGGAGGTCTATTTCGAGATATATAGAAGTACGAGGGAGAAATCCTACTGTCGCCCCTTCAATCTGATGGGGCTGACACAGGCCAACAGATACGCCGACAACAATCTCGTACCCGACAGCGCCTACTTCTACCATATCAGAGCCGTAAACAGAAGAAGCGGCAAAAAATCGCCATTCGCTCCTGTCCTGGCCATCCGTACCCATGTGGACGAAGACGAGTTTCACAGAACCTACTTCCCAATCCCCGAAAAGACGGGATATGTAGCCGAAAAGGCGAAGGACAACGCCTCGCATTTCGGAGTCAACTCTCTCTTCGTAGGAGTGAGCGAGAGCAAGGGAGTCAGCTATGCCATCGTGACCGTTCCTCTCAAGACGATACCGGAAAACGCGATAATCAAAAGAGCCCGTTTCCGTCTATATCCCCTCAACCGTGTGGGGGTGACGGTGGAGAAGTACGGAGAGTGGAATGTCGGAATAGTCGATAGCTCCAAAATGGGGGATATCAAAAAGTTCGACGATGTGAAAAATATGGAGATACTCTCCTATATCGGACGCCCCACCCCCTCCAACCACCTCAGCCAGGGAATATGGAGAAGCTGGGAGTTGAGCGAGATAGAGTGCGCTGTACTTGCCAAAGAGATAGAAAAGGGTGAAGTCGTCCTGCGTATAGAGGGACCCAAAGAGCTCTTCATAGGCAGAAACTCACAGATGATGCAGTGGGATTTGGGCTATGGCAAATTCGGGGGAGGGCTCGCCTTTAGACCCCATCTCGAAATCACATACACGATGCCTCCAAACAGAATAGAGCTCTTCCCGAAAAAGAGCTATACCGTCTCCGCGGATGCCACGAAAGAGGATGAAATCGTATGCGGTTTCGACGAGAAGGGGAGAAAGATATACGCCACCTTCGATTTCGAACTCGGCTCTCTCCCCTCTCGGGACTTTCTCTCCATAACCAGAGCCTATATGGTGCTCAATCCTATCAATGTCTATGCCAAGGAGAACATTCGCTTCCACCTCGAGATGATAGATTCGTGCGAAGAGAAGGATTATGAAACGATCAAACAGAGACATATCATAGAGAATATCGGTTACGATGTCAGCGTCAACGAGCTCAAGAACGAAGAGCAGGTCTTCCTCTTCGATACCTACGCTCTGCAGGAGTTTGGCAACAGACTTCAGGAGAAAAAGGGGATAGCTTTCGTATTGCGTCCCAGCAGCGCTCTGAAGCTGGTGAAAAATTCGGTGGTGCAGTGGCACAGTTCGCATCCCGAATTCACTCCCAGACTGGTGATAGAGTATCTCAACAAGAGACGCAAACCCGTCAGTGCGGTGAACTCTCTCAAATATGCCGTAGAGAACTCCAAAATCAAGCTGAGCTGGAAGAATCCCACCGACAAGGACTTCAGAGGGGTCTTCGTCATCAAAAACCCCTTCAGAAAACCCATATCCCCCTACGACGGAGACAAACTCTACGGAGGACGGGACAACTGGACTTATGACGATTTCGGAGCACTGGATATAGACAAATACTATGCCGTGTTCAGCTATGACGATGTACCGAACTTCAGCGAACCAGTGATAGTGAAGTACAAAGCCAAAAATAACAGGAGATGAGATGAAGATACTACTCGTAGGTGCAGGAAATATGGGCGGTGCCATGATCGAAGGACTTCGCGGCTACGAACTCAGTGTCGTGGAGAGACACGCCTCGAGAGCCGAAAAGCTCAGGAAGAGCTATCCCGATATAGAGTTGCTGACGGATATCCCCGAAGTGAACGGCTATGTACTCATACTCGCCGTCAAACCCCAGAGCCTCGACTCTCTGAAGATAGAGGGAGAGGCGCAGGCCCTCATATCCATACTTGCTGGAACACCTCTTGCCAGACTCAAAGAGAAGGTATCGGCCAAAGCCTACATAAGAGCCATGCCCAACATAGCCGCTCTCAAGAGAAAATCCGTTACCTCGGTGACGGGTGACGAATCTTTCAAAAAGGAGGCTTTGGAGATTCTATCCTCCATAGGCGAGGCTATATGGCTCGACAGTGAAAGACAGCTCGATATCGCCACCGGTCTGGGGGGCTCGGCACCGGCATGGATGGCTCTCGTAGCCGAAGCACTTGCCGATGGTGCCGTCGATTTGGGACTACCCAGAGCGGTGAGCTACCGCTATATCCCCGCTCTCCTGGAGGGGGTGGCCGCTCTGCTCGAAGATGAACACCCCGCCCTGCTCAAAGATAGAGTGATGTCGCCAGGAGGCACCACCGCCGCAGGCTACGGAGCCCTCGAAAAGGCAGGTGTGCGAGACGCTTTCATGGAGGCGATGAGAGCCTCTTACCGCAGAAGCGAAGAGTTGTCCGGAAATTAGCCTCCACCCGCCCCACCCTTTGGTACAGTTTCGTTTTGGCGCTCGATGACGATGTGGTGGAGCGCGGTGTGGAGCACCACCACAAAGAGTACAAATTCGACCCAAAAGTTCAACATGCCCTACCGATAACAGGTAGTGAATATCTCGAGAAACTCATACAGCTGCCCTTCAGAATACCGCCAAACGACGGCAGTAATACAAGAGACTTTTTGCTTGAGAAATTCGAAGAGCTCTTCGAGAACGAAGAGAGGGTCAATGGAACCTTGCTCGATTTTATGAGCAAAAACATTCCGCCATATCCGAGAAAAATCATCCGCACCATGACGCTCTATAAGAGCAAGCTCGATATTTTGAAAAGGGGAAATATCCCCATCGAAGAACTCCTTTTGGCCAAACTCACGCTCTTGGAGCTTTTTGTGCCGAAACTCTTTAGGTTTTTGAAACAGCAAAAGTATTTCGAATTGGAATTTGACAGAGTTGTCCGATGGAAAAAGGATTTTGAAAAACTCACCGAAACAGTCGAGATAGAAGAAAAGATCGAAAGCGCATCTATGCCCCAGGAAGAGAAAGATTTATCTTTGAGGCTGCTTGCCATCATCAAAGAGCACAACAAAAACCGGATACGCTTCGATTTGGACGAGATTTTCGACGGTGATTTCGATAAAGAGCTGCTCGAGCGATATATAAAGCTAAGAGAGCGAAAATCCGCCCCGCAGTCCATAGAAGAAGTGATCGAAAGCAAAGCCCTTGGCAATAGAGAGAGATTTTACGAATATCTTTTCAGCCAAGACAATACAAGTTGGCAAAAGGCTTTCAAAGAGGAAGAGCTGGAGAATGCCTACTTCGAACTCGAAGAGGAGTTTATACAAAGAGCCAAAGAGAGCCAACTCTATAAAGAACCTGCCTGGCTGAAGATTGTTTCGAAGCATCTGTCCAAAAGCGACTTTTTGACGCTCATTGAGCGTACCGATCCTCTGAAGGAGCTGCAATGAATAGAGCTACGGCATTAGAGCTTATCGACATTATCACAAACAAGATCAACCCACCTCACGAGAAGACGATCGTTCCCATCCCCAGCTTGCAGAGCAAAGCGAAGCAGATCGAAGAGGAGCTCAAGCCCTCTTTTTTGAACCTGAGGGGTGTACTGGAAAAAGAGCTCGACTACTGCGATATCGGCTATCGGGATATCCAAGAGTCCGACCGTTTCACAGCACTTGAAAACAGCGCTTTTTTAGGTGATATTCGCTCCATAAGCAGAATCAACGATAAGCTTTTGGCTGTTGCAAGCGCTCGCTTTGTATATATTGTCGAAATCAAAAATCTAAAAATCATTCATACTTACAGTGCGCAAAATAAAATTTTCGCCATCAGTCGCATCAGCGACAGCCTCATCGCCTTTGGCGGAAGAGATGAGCAAGTCACCCTCCTAGATATCGGCAATCCGCGCAAGATTCGAACTCTCGGCAGCGTCTCTGCAAAGGGGTGGGTTAATGCCATCAGCCGCATCAGCGACAGCCTCATCGCCTTTGGCGGAGATGATGAGCAAGTCACCCTCTTAGATGTCAGCAATCCGCGCAAGCCTCAAATTCTCGGCAGCGTCTCTGCAAAAGAATCGGTTGAAGCCATCAGCCGCATCAGCGACAGCCTCATCGCCTTTGGCGGAATTGATGAGCAAGTCACCCTCTTAGATATCGGCAATCCGCGCAAGCCTCAAATTCTTGGTAGCGTCTCTGCAAATAGTTATATTTTCACCATCAGCCGCATCAGCGACAGCCTCATCGTCTTTGGCGGAATTGATGAGCAAGTCACCCTTCTGGATATCGGCGATCCCAAAAAGCCGAAAGTCATATCGACTTGCAGAGTCCTGGAAGAGGGTATTTGCGAAACAAAGACAGATGAGAAAGTCACCATTTCGTCAAATCGGGCGCTTAGCGAGCAAACGCTTTATCGATACGCCTGGTTTGCAGATCAGAGCGGTAGGTGCGTGCCCTACTATATCTTTGAAGAGAGTGGCAGAGTGACGATTAGCGACGATAGAATGGTGGTGGTCTTGCACTGACTTTTCGGTTATAGGGCTCAGTGGTAATGACAACTTATGAAAGCGGACATCAACAGGCTTGAAAAGATGCTCTCAGACTACATAGATATCCGAGAGAGAAACAAGCGGATACTCAAAGCCTACACCCAGAGCTATTCACGGCATAAGATTGCCAAAGTAATGGCATATCGCAACCTGCGGTGAGTAGGGCGAGCAAAAGAGATAGCAAATGAGTTATTGTTATCATATGACCCCTCCTCTCAGAAGGGGGGAGTCCTCCCCGAAAGTGAAGAAGTATGGACGACCCAAAGGAAGTGGGAAAGTCCTGAGCTAAGAGCAGAAGCCTCAGATTATGCACCTGCTAATCGACAAGACCCCCCGAGAGCTCATATTCCCCTTCGCTCTATGGACATAGGAGAGAAGGTCGAGGTATATCGTTGAATGTGAAGATAGTTTGTGAGTGGTGTGACAGGAAAACAATTCGTCAATTTGACTATTTTTAATAAAGTCGTTAAAACGACGATATAGAAAAACAAAAGGCTATGGTATGCAAAAGATCGATCACAAACTCTTTATCAATATTCTCAAAACCAACGGCATCACCCAAAAAGCGTTTGCCGAGTATGCCAAGATCCCTTATGACACCGTAACGGGTTGGAAAAAGAAAGGAAAGGTACCTGCTTACGCAATGGTGATCGCCAAAGATATGGTGTATCGTATGCAACTGGATGAGCAGGTACGCCAAAAGCTGCAACGGCGACACAAAATAGATCGCATCGAGGTGGTCGGTCTGAAACCGGATGAGCAAAAACGCATCGAAGCGGCTTTTTGGGGTAGCAACTATACTGCCGGCGAGATCATAGAAAATGCCAAAAAAGGCGACAAAGCGACACTCAAACGCCTCAAAGAGAATTTGCCGGAATCCTTACAGCGCAAAGCAAAGCAAGCCCAGGTAAAGCACCGTGCATAGAGAAGATTGGCAAGCGGTCTATACAAATCAAGATCGCATACTTCAGGGACTGAAAAGTCTGGAAGATGAGATATTTCTCGCCGGCGGTACCGGCTTGCAGCGTTTTGTTTTGCCGCGTACCTATCGACACTCCGAAGATTTGGACTTTTTCTTTCCTTCGTTTGTTCAAAAAAGCCAGACTTTGGCAACGGACGAAAAGATGCTTGAGCTTATCGGTAAAATTCCAGAAGTATCGATCGAACAATCACGGTGGATAAAAGATGAGGGCTCTTATCGCTTGTGCTGTCGTTTTGAAGACAATGAAGAGATCATCAAAGTTGAATTGCTCAATTTTACTTGCTCCAGACTCAAAGATACTGCGTTCATATCCGAATCGTTCAGGACGGAAAATCCGTACAATTTGATGCTTTATAAGCTCAAAGCACTTTGCGACCGCCCCGATACGATCAAAGACCTGTTCGACCTTTATTTTATTTTCCGTCGATTACCGGCTCTTGACGCCGAAGAGGTCATTGCCGATCTGAATACAAAGTTTGAAAAGGCTATTGGTATCCGGTATGAAAAAGCGCATCTGATTCGCGCACTTGAACACCGGCTAAAGTGGGATATAGAGATAGCCGACATTGCCCACCCCTACAATCTAAAACTCGAAATCGAATCATTTCAAAACAGATTGCTTATGTTATTGATGACAGCGTGTCTCCTTGCAATAGACTCTTGTCTTCACACTACACCACCATCTCGGGCATCCTGAAAACTCCATCTGCGGATATTGCCCTTTTTGTATCTTTCGAGAGAAAAGATTTATTTGAGGTATTGTAC
>OFBU01000020.1_pt1 | contig 31069 bp, 23 predicted proteins | sample 1520681 | NCBI WGS metagenome assembly OFBU01 (sample SAMEA3696450, study PRJEB22514) | metagenome | biome: water; feature: marine; material: hydrothermal vent | place: Pacific Ocean | collected 2014-08-16 | depth 1514 m
TGCGTTTATATACTTACTTACAATATAATTTATTGGTTTGAGCACACTTTCTTCAAAAATCCAACCATCAAAAGGTGTAGGAGGATTCCCATAAATATCAACTATACCATATTTATCTGCAATTTTATCATGTACTTCCCTTATTACTTTTGAAAAATCACTTAGTTGTCCACTCATGATTTACCCCAAACATGCTTTGCTCATCACCCAGGGTTTCCCATACATGCTCCATATAAAATAAACCTATTTCCTCTTCTGTCTTTTCAACTTTAAAATTTATCCATTGGGCATCATAAGTTAAGGTCGCGGTTTCATCTATTATCGCCCCTACTATCTGATAGTTACCATGTAGGAGTGGCTGCTTGTTTATAATAAGCTTTATTTCTCCTTTTTCTTTGTGAAAAGGAGGCATATTGTCATGATAAGTAGATGTCCCACAACATAATACTCCATCTTCTCTGGTAATGGCAAAGGCCAGATGAAAGGGCATTTTTTTCGGATTGTCAAAGATATAGGTCAGGATAAGTGGTTCTCCTTTTTTAAAAAGGGTTTTATTCATCTGTAAAGTTTTTAATCTTACATACGGTGTTTGTATGTTTATTGGATTTTCTTTTTTACCCTGTCTTTCTTTTTTTCTACATTTTTCTTCATATTCTGCCACTACGGCAAATACATTGCCATCTTTCATAATCCTTCCATGTTCCATCCACACTGCCCGTGTGCAGACATGGGTAATATGATAAGTATTGTGAGAACAAAAGACGATAGTTTTTCCTTTGTCCTTAAACTCCAAAATTTTGTTTAAGCTTTTTTTCTGGAAATAGGCGTCTCCCACAGAAAGGGCTTCGTCTATCACGAGGATGTCAGGGTTTACAGAAGTAGCAATAGAAAAAGCTAGACGCACATACATACCTGAAGAATAAGTTTTCACAGGCTGGTCTATGAAATCTCCCAACTCAGAAAAGGCAATAATTGCCTCTATGTTTTCCTCTATTTCCTGGGGCGATAATCCTAATAAGGTAGCAGATAAATAAATATTTTCGCGGCCGGTCATTTCTGGATGGAAACCCATACCCAGTTCCAGAATGGGAGATACTCTCCCTTTAATAATTACCTCTCCTGAAGAAGGGGTTAATGTTCGCGAAATAATTTTTAATAAAGTGCTTTTACCTGCCCCGTTTTCACCAATAATACCAAGCGTTTCACCTTTTTTTACATTTAGATTAATATCTTTAAGTGCCCAGAATTTTTTATGATATTCTTTTCTTAAAATTAACTCTTTAAGTCTATCCTTAGGATTTTTATAAATGGGATAATATTTACTTACATTCTTTAAACAAATAACAATCTCATCCTTTGCGTGCATAGGCTTCAAAGGCAGGGGTTCTCTCATAGATCGTCTCACCTAAGTCTTTTTTTTCTATAGTTATACCCGCTCCCCAAATATGACATGCGGCACATAAAGAAATTTTTTGTAAATTACCCTGCTTGTGTAATTTTCTTATGCGATTTATTTTGTGATGATTAAAAATCTCTAAAATATCTTCTTTATAAACATTTCCTAACTCTACTTCCAGATTAATATCCTCACAACAAAGACCTACCTTTCCATCAAAACTGATTACACATTGATGAAACAGATAGGGACATGGCTGGAAATCTACAGGAGGCTTTCCTTCCCATAATTTTCTACTACCTACCGGCCTAAATTTAGAAAGCATTATCTTATCCACAAGACCAACCCATTTTTTGACAAACCGCTCTTTCTCTTCTTCCATACCCGGATAAACAACCATATTCATCATAATATAAGGTTTGGATGATCCCCTTTTTTCTTTTTCTTCTATTAAATTTAAGATATGGGTTTCTATTATGTTTAAATCTGTCCCGCGGCGGTAATAGGCATGTTTTTCAGGGTCTGTCCCATCTACGCTAAAGGCTAACCAATCAAGCCCTAGGTCTAGCACTCTTAGGGTCCAATCCTTATCAAAAAGCATAGCATTACTCATAAAACCTAAAAAAATATTGTCATATTGTTTGGCAAAGGATAAAAGGGCAGGCAGTTCTTTATATAACAAGGGTTCGCCTGCGCCATGCGTCATAAGGGTAACTTGTTTGGGCCAATGAGCAATTTCTTCTATGACTTTTTGCCAGAGATCTTTTTTGATAAAACCCAAAGGCCGCTTGCGTTTTGCCCCTTCCCCATGGAAATGACAATAGCGGCATTTGATATTACAGTAATTGGTTACTTCTAAAATTATTTGGTCTGGATAAATCATGGCTTAATTCCTTTTATATAAATTTCATCTCCGTACCATGGACATATTGGATAAAGTAGCTTACTTATAAAATAATTTATTTTCTTTATTCTTTCGCTTTGTGTCAAATCAAAAAAAGGAATAAGACCAAACTTGAGCACTTCTATTTTAAAGCCTACCCCTTTAAGAATGTCTTTAAGTTCTTTAAAGGAAAATTCTCTCACATGGTCAAAAGTCTCACCAAATTTTCGGGGTATAAGAGGAGGGTTTATTCTACGCCCGGTAAGAAACCGAGGAATATTGGAAAACCGACAAAGATTAGGGGTAGAAAGGATTAATAGTCCCTCTTTTTTGAGACATCTTTTTATCTCATTTAGAATTAATAAAACCTTCCAAGGATACAAATGTTCTATCACATCGCAAAAAAAGATTATATCAAAGGAAGAATTCTGAAAGGGCAGGCCTTCGTTCAAGTCATGTAAAACAATTTTAATATCTTTTTTTAAAAAAATATTTAAAAAATCCTCCTTTACATACTTTCTGCTAGGATGTTCAGTGGCAACTACTTCATATCCTCTAAATTTTAATGCCAAACTTAAGATGCCGTATCCCAATCCAATTTCTAATGTAGTGGGTGTGATGTGTGACGGGCAATAGGCAAGTTGTAAGATTCTTAAATAGTGATCATACCACACTTTGTAAAATTGCCTATTGTCTACAGGTAAGCCTTGTGTTTTTAAAGTTGCATAAAGTAAAGATATAGCCTTATTTAAAGCTTCTTTAACCTGTCTCAACCTTTTTCGCCCTAAATTGAAATGAAAATGTACTTAAAGAATCCAAGTTACCTAATTGATTTTCTCCTATTTTTTTTAAAAACTTTTCCCCTTGAGGCGGTGGAGGGATTTTTTGTTTAAGCCAGACTTCAATAGTAAAACCCGCATCTTTCAACATTTCTATAAGAGTGTTTTCTGTAAAAAATCTTATATGCCCTATACATAAAAGGCCGATGGGAATATAGTCAAACCGCCCTTCTAATAAATCCTTTACCACCGACCAATGTCCTACATTGGGCACACTCCCAATCAAATACCCACCTTTCTTTAACCACCTATTTATCTTGCTTAGGAGCTGCCAGGGATTATAAAGGTGCTCTATTATATCACCGCAATTGATAAGGTCAAATTCTTCTTCATGAATATCTATTTTTTCAACATCACCTATAATGACCTTATCATAAACAGCTTTGGCCTTTTTGGCTAAGGAAGGGCTTAATTCAATGCCTGTTATTTCTATATCCTGTCTTATCTTTTTTAGAGTTTTCCCAAAACCACCTTCCGCACAGCCAATATCTAGTATCTTTTTTACCTTTTCTGGGACAAGAGCAATTAAGTCTTCTCGCGGTGCGCTAAATACATCTTTAAACCGATGCACAAAAGCTGCTTTTACGATACCCTTTTTAAGAGGTAACTTGGGAATATCTTTGATTTTTGTATCTTCTTTTAATGCCTTGCTTTTCACGGCAAACAAAAACGGGTCTATTTTGTCTGTAGGTATAATCTCTGCTTCTGAACTCATTATATCTGCTACTTCACAAAATGTGCTTAAATTGTGATAAATATATGGCACCTTTGCTCTTTGTAAATCATAGACACTTTCGTTACTTACCGCAGCAGCCAAATCATATCCTGCTTCTAAGGCCGCTTTTAAAAGAAACTTGGCCCTTGGACTTGGTACACATAACGGATCTAAAATAAAAAACAAAACATCTTCTTTTTCTCCTAATTCTCCTATCCTACTCTCCTCTGAAATAAATTTTATCTCACATTGCCAAAACTCTTCTGTCCACTTTTGACAAAATTTAAACCCAAAGTCTAACTCAAAGACCTTTGTCTGTGAATATTTTAGTAAAAACACCAGCATAACATTTACCCATTAAAATATTTAGCCAGTAAACTGGCTTATAATACATCAGCAAAGCCAGTTTTAAGCCTTTTAAAAATTGTAACTCCTAGCCATAATACAAGGCAGATAAAAATTATACTCCAGAGCTTATAAGGGGTAAAGGTAAGTCTGCCCTTTAAAATCACATCCCGATAAATTTCTATCAAGCCTGTTAAGGGATTCATTTTAATAAAAGGCTGTAATTTCTGAGGCACCATATAGAGAGGATAAACAATGGGAGTAGCATAAAACCATACCTGAAATAATAAATTAAACACCTGAATCAAATCTCTTAAATAAGTGCAGATAGAGGCTAAAAAAAGACCAATTCCCAGCGTAGCTAAAAGTTGCAGGCACAAAACAAGAGGTAAAAACAAGACAGTTATAGAAATAAGCACATGATTATTGACCCATAAATAGATACTGTAACCGATGACAAAAAGAATCAAGGCCGTCAGATGCATACACGCCGCGGAAATGATAACACCAAGAGGCAAACTTTCCAAAGGAAAAGGAATTTTCTTTACAGCTTCTGCGTTTTCTATCACTGTCGTTGCCGCACGCATACACCCTTCGTGAAAGCTCATCCAGGGAAAAAGGCCAGTGAGTAAAAAGACAAGAAAGGATTGTGTGCCTGTGCCGGTTGAAAGTCTAATTTTTAATACAGTAGAAAAGACAAAAAAATAAATAATAATGAAGCATATTGGTTGGACAAACATCCAGAAAACACCTAAAAAACTGCCGGCAAATCTGCTTTTAATATCCTTTTTTGCAAAAAAGAGGGCAAAATGAATTAAATTTTTTAGGTTTTGCATATAAAAACCTTCTTCAGATTTTTAAAGATACCTTTTAAGCACCTCCCACAGGTTAGAGGCTTTTATAACTTCTTTAAGAAGATTTCTCAATTTTTCCCTCTCAAAAATGCTTTTTACCTTTTTCTCCACCTCTTTTGGCACATAACCAAGCTTTACCTCAATCGCGGCAAGCACCATCTCCTGAGCCTCAAGAATTAAACCTTGCTTAATCCCCTGTTGAATTCCCTGCTGAATCCCTTGCTGAATTCCTTGCTCAAACCCTTGCTTCATCCATCTCTCTGCTAAACTTGGCATGGTCTCACCCCCTTCTTTTAACACCTCTATTAACTCCTCCTCTTTTATATCCTTGGCCATCACAATGTAATTTAACAACGCATACCGCTTATCCCTCTCAAGCGCAAACACCACCTCAAACACCTTCTTCATCTCCTGCAAATCTTTAAAAATATGTTTCATCGCTAGCAAACCCGCTACTAAATATAAATCACCACTACATTGCATTATCTTCTCATCACTCTCCTTATTCGTGTCAAACACTACCACTTCAAAATCAAGCAAATACTTTCTTATACTTTCTGGCACCTTAAAATATTCACCAAACCTCTTTGGCAGATTAAAGGGTTTTTTGCCATGATAAAAGACAATGGCAATGACAGGTCTTAGTGTTTTGTCATTTTTGATGTCTTCTTCCCAGACAGCCGTAAGATAGGTGAGTATCTGGATAAGGGTGAGTTTGTCGGGATAGGATTTGTGTTCAAAGACGAGATAGATTTCACAGTTTTCATTTAAGAGCTTGCAGGAGATAACAAGGTCAAGGTAGTAGCGTTTGTATTTGCGGTTTATTTTTTCTGGGCTAAGGACTTGGAGGGTGTCAAGATTAAGGTGTTTTTTTAAGTCCTTTGGGAGGAAGCAGTTAAGGAAGTGTTTGATGACTTTGGGATTGGACATGAGTTGTTTGAAGAAGGCATCATGGGGCTTTTTAAGGCTAAATGAAGTCATCGTAATTTAATTTTAACACTGATTTTAAATTTTTTCTAGGGCGTTTGTTTTCATAGGGTTTAGCTCTTAAGAAATTGTTTTTAGGCGGCAGAAGGGTTAAATTGTGATTACAGATGATAGTTAAAAAAACTTGTCAAAAAACACCTCGTATGTTACATAACTTTTAATGTCATATATCTACACTCTTAAAACAAAACGCTTTAGCCTTATCAACAAACAAAAACAGCTCTTAAAACTCTGCTTGTGTGCAGGAGAGTTAAAAATATCATTTCTTTCTCTGGGTGGTGAGTGTAGGTTTTCATGGTGCGGTTCCTACAGAAAAGGATATATTTATTGAAATTTGCTTGAAAAAACGCACTAACTCTGATTAATTTTTTGCTAAGTGAAGGAGGTTTCAAATGAAAAAAACATTATTTATAGCCATCGGGATTTGTTTGCTTTTGGTTTTTAATAATGTCGTAACAGGCTTTGAGGTGCCAGAGGGAATAGAGTTTTCAGCGGTGATTTTAAAGGATAGATGGGATATGCAAAATAGTGAAGATGTTTATCCGCTTCCTTGGGCAAATAATCTGGCTTCTTGGGATTTTGAGGATGGTGTTTTGACAGGGGTGTGTCAGGATAATGATCCCTTTTTTTGGTTACTTTTTCCAGGGGTTGTCAGTTCACTTAAGTTGGGTAAGGTAGGGGAGAATTATCCAATAGATACTTCTTTGTTCCATAAATTGGCGTTTTTTATGTGGTTGCCAGATGACCTTTCGCCAAATGAGCCCGGAGGCGTTATTTATTGGCATAAGGGAGGAGAAACCCAAGCTGAGTTTGATGGGAATTATGGTCATACAGATTTTTTTCCGGTATACCCAGGCTGGCATTTATATGTGCTTGATTTAAAAGAGATGCCTTATGCAGGTGTGCCCTATGATGGTATTGTTAAAGGGTTAAGAATTGATCCGTGTGTAACCTGTAAGAAGTTTAAAATTGGTTGGGTCAGATTAATAGCCCCAGAGGTCTATCAGCAGCTTTTGGTTTTGCCAGATTCTCCGCAAACAATTGTGGTTGATACTGATAGGGATTTTCAAAATGGTTTTTTAACAACTTTACAGGCTAATAACGGTGGTTTTGATTGTTCTATTTTGCCCCCTGGCACATATTATATCGCTAAGATACCCGATATTGATTATGCCACTACTGTCTTAGGTAATAGCTGGGATATGAAGGACCAAACAGATGTAAGTCTTGTTAATGGCTTTGTAGATGTTTCTTTTGGCGAGAATGGCTTTAAAGGAAAGACGGCAAATAATGATCCTTTTTTGGTGATGAATGTTTCCTCTATCCACCCTATAGATGCCCAAAAATACCGCTATCTCATTATAGATATGGCCTTTGATTATGTCCCTTCCCAAGAGGCAGGCATTGTCGTTTATTGGGGAAATGAGTCTTTTGACTTTTCTTATCACTCTGACTTTATCCCTATTCAGACAGGCAGAAAACGCTATGTCATTGATATGGCAAGTTATACGGGCTGGAGCGGAGAAATTAAGGCGTTACGGATTGACCCTTGTTCTACAGGTGGCTTAATGGTAAACATTTATAGTGTTTTACTGTCAAAACGGCCAGATGTTACGCTGGCAGATGTAGTTGCTAGTTATTATGAAGAAGCCTTAGACATTGTCCCCACACCTGTGGGAGAAGTGATAAGTCCTAGTGCGCAGGATGGAGAGGATTATGCCACGGTGGTTTTAGGTAATCCCTGGGAGTTTGATGACATGTATGATGTTAAGCGGGTTGATAATGTAAGTAGTTATGAGTTGACAAATGTGATTCCTGATTTGGGTATAGAGGGAAGTTTTTTACATGGTGTTTCTGCCCCGGCGCCAACAGGTGAGTGGGGAGATCCGGGTGTATATGTGCTTTTGCAGGAAAATGCAAGGCCACTAGATGCGGATAAGTATCATTGGCTTATTTTAAGAATGTATGTCCCTGGCGAATTGGATTTGGCTAGCGGGGCAATGGCAAGAATTGCCTGGAAGGCAGATGATTGGGATACGGGCCTGACAACGGATGATATTGTTCTTTACCCAGGACTGCAGGAATATGTGTTTGATTTAAAAAAGGCGCGCTGGGAGCCTCCTTCTGACCGTAGGTGGACAGGTTTTGTGCGTTATTTGCGGATTGACCCGCATGAGTTTCCTGAGGCGAGAGATTTTTATATAGACGCCCTTTATGTAAGGGCAGATAGTGAAAGTAAGGGAATTTTTCCGATAAGTTTTTATGTAGAAGGGGGAGGGGATTTAAAGGCAGATATTTATTATGATACTGATAACACCGGGTTTGATGGTGTGCCGATTGTAACTGACCTTCCGGTTGAAAGCGGACAGACATATACTTTTTATTGGGATACGCATAATGTAGCGGCAGGGAGTTATTATATCTATGTGATTTTACATAATCAGTGGCAAGCTGTGCCTTATTATAGTAAGGCACCTTTAGTCGTTGTGGCCCAGAGCCCACTTTCACCTGTTTCTTTTACTTATCAAGTGAGTGCTGACAGGACGGTTTCTTTAAGCTGGTCGGCTCCTCAAGGTGTAAGTGTGATTGGTTATAATCTTTATGTAGGGTTTTCTCCTGATTGGATGGCCTATAAGTTTCCTTTGGGAAATGTTACGCAGATAAGCTTTTCTGATGTGCCGTCAGGAGATTATTTTGTGGCGATCACGGCTGAGCTGGCTGATGGACAGGAAACACCTATAGAGGTGCAGCATATAAGTGTGCCTTAAGCTTATAGGGGACAGGTTATAGGGGCTAGGGGGTAGGGAATAGGGGTTAGGGAATAGGCCCCTGTACGCTAAAACCTGTCCGCTAAAACCTACACGCTAATGGCGTTTTGCGTAACATCAGTTTACAACTCTAACCCATAACTTGTCTTGCATTCTTTGGATGGCAGAAGGCAGGCTTAAAGGGTTAAGCTTGCCCCTGATAAAAGGAACAAAGTCAGCAGATGTAGATATGTCTATGCAGCAAGAGGGAGGGTTTTGTTTTAAGTAATCCTTTAAGCAAAGGGCTTGCTTGTCTTTATAGGTAATTTTGTGTTTTTGTAGCCAAAAGATTAAGTGTTTGAGATAGGGATAGTGTTTGGCGTAAAATTGTTTTTCAGAAAGGTGAAGATGATAAAGCTTTTGGGTAGAGGGAGAAAGGTCAAACAGGTGCACTACTTTGGCTTGGGGACAAAAATAGACTTTTTTTCCTGCCTTTTTTAAACGCAAAAAAAGGTCTGTGTCTTCAAAGTAGAGAAAGAACCTTTCGTCAAAGGTGGCTAATTCTTTTTTAATCATAAAGGCCGCGCCAGAAAGAAAGTTTACTTTTATGGGTTTTTCTGCCTGCCAAAATCGCTCTGAATAATAACGCCAAAAGTAGCTATAAAGCCTTGGAAAAAGACAGTGTAAACAAATGTTTAAAAAGGTAGAAGGATAAGCCGGAGGCTGGGGAAAGGAGAGTTTTTCGTCTAAAAAAATCTTGGGTCCTATGGCATCGGCATTTAATTTTTCTGCCCAGTAAAGTAATGTTTTTAAAGCCCCTTTTGTAATATATGCATCTGGGTTTAAAAAAAAGATATATCTGCCTGAAGCAATTTTTACGCCTTGATTACAAGCAAAGGCAAAGCCTTTGTTTTTCTGGTTGATGATGATTTTGACCAGGGGATGTTTTGCTAGTTCATTTAAAATAGCTGTTTCCTTTGGATGACAAGAGTTGTCTATAATAATGACTTCTAAAGGCACTGATTCCTGCCAGAGAAGGCAAAGGTGTTTTTTTATAAACTCTGCTAATCTGTAATTGACAATGATTACGGAAATGTCCATTTTCTAAAATCTAAAATAAATCACAGTCTCCCATCGTATAAAAGAAGTGCCTATTAGCCCAATCCCAGTTAAGTCCTTCCCAAAAGCTTTTACCCCCAGCGATAACAGGTAAAGCAGGTTTATTAAACACTGCCCCTAATGGGATGAGTATCTCTTCAGCTAAGCTTTTCTTAGGAAGCCACATTTTGATAGGTAAATTAAATGCTTTCCAGATAAGAATGAGCATTTCTTTGAGATAATTTATACCGAGAAAATCTATAAGTTTTAATTCCTCTCTTTCTACCTGTAAGATACAAAGCCCTTTAAGTTTTCCTAAGATGTTTTTTAAGGCAAGGATGTTGTAGTTTCGGGGACAATCAATATAACGCCAAAGAAGATATTTGGGTTCTCTTAAAACGCAAAATTTTAACATTCTGGCATCTTGAAGGGCCAATTTTTCTAGTTGGGGACTGTGTTTAATGATATCCTGCTTGTTAAATGTAGTCAGGGAAAAGAAGTGGGTTTTTAAATCTTTTTTAAGAGCGCTTATTTTTGTTTCTATGATTGGCCTTGTTTCTCTGTAGCCAAGCAGTAGTTTTCCCAGCCGAAAATGCCTTTCACCAGGAAAGCCAAAGAGATAAATATCTTTATCTTTACCTGTAAAGGCAGCAAAAAATTCTTCTACGGTCAAGGCAAATAAACCTTTTTTCTTTACCCCAAAGGCCCGATATTCCTTTTTGCACATGCAATCAACAAGCTGGGCGCCTAAATAAGTCTTTTCCTTAAAAAAGAGTGGAACTGGTATACTGGCACACTGGGCAACCAGCTTACCATTTTCCTGTTCACACAGCATAATTTGGGTGCCATAAGGATTTTTTAAAAATTCCCATTGCCAGAGGGCAAGAGATTTTTCTTGGTTAAAGACCTCTTTAAAAAGGGATAGGATTTTTTGTTCATCTCCAGCGCAAAAGGGACGGATGAAGAAAGTGCCTTGGGAAGTAGTGAGGGTAAGCATTGTTATAAATTTAACTTAAAAACATTCTCCTTGCAACTTTTTTGGTTGACAGTAGAAATGAGTTTATGCTATTTTGAAAAAAAGCTTAATTTTTTGCGGAGGTTAGTTAAAATGTTAATCGTTTTGTTAGTAACCATATTAGTTTTTAGCCATTTAAGTTATGCTACCACTTATTATGTTCGGCCTGATGGAGGAACAGCCGTTCAGTGTAGCGGTTTGGTAGATGCTCCTTATCCAGGAACAGGGACAAATCAACCTTGTGCATGGTCGCATCCTTTTTGGGCATTAACAGTGCAAAATGGTCAAGCAGAATGGAAAATTCAACCAGGAGATACCCTTCTTATTTACCCCGGCAGTTATATGATGGGTTATGGCGCGCCAAATACAGAAGGTTGGTGTGACCAGTGGGGGGCTTATGATTGTCATTTGCCTCCTCTACCCTCAGGGCCTGACCCAGAGCATCCTACCCGCATTTTAGGGGTAGGCTGGGATAATGGCTGTCCTAATCCGCCTGAACTCTGGGGAACAGAAAGGGCCTGGCAAATTATTGATCTCACTAATACTTCTAATGCGGTTATTGCCTGTCTTGAGATTACCGACCATGCAGGTTGTGCAGAATTTCATGCCAATTCCCAAGTGCGCTGCGAGAGGGATAACCCGCCTTATGGAAACTGGGCCTCTATTGGTATTTATGCGGAAAACTCATCAAATGTTACGCTTAAACATCTTAATATCCATGGTTTGGCTACAAGTGGTATAAATGCAGGTCGTCTTTATAATTGGACAATAGAGGATGTGCGCATTGCTGGCAATGGTTGGTGTGGATGGGATGGAGATTTGCCTCTTTACGAAGATGATTCAAATGGGGGAACAATTACTTTTAGAAGGGTAACGATAGAGTGGAATGGTTGTGTGGAAACTTATCCCCAAAAGCAGCCTGATCACTGTTGGGCCCAAAGTGCAGGGGGATATGGAGATGGTCTCGCTGGAAGTGGAGGTGGGGGACATTGGATTATAGAAGATTCCTTGATTCAGTATAATACTTCAGATGGAATAGACCTTCTTTATGTAGGAATTGATCATCCAGATTCACAGATAGAGATAAAGCGGACAATCGCACGGGGTAATGCAGGTAACCAGTTAAAAGTAGGAGGGGCAGCAACGATTGTAAATAGTTTAGTGGTAGGCAACTGTGGCTATTTTTACGGAAAGTCCTTTGCTCAAGAAATGGGTGATAAATATAGTGGGGATCAATGCCGGGCAGGTGGGGCAGCCATTTCTCTTAATCCTGGACAGGGTGATGAAGTAGCAGTGATTAATTCTACGGTAGCTAGTGAGGGATGGGCATTAATAGAGATAGCTTGTCATACTATGAGTTTTCCTGATCAACCCCCTTGCAATGGGACAGAAAGTGTAAGTTTGTATAACAATGTTTTTGTAGGGTATGCGTATTTTTTAAGGGAAGATGGAACACTAACTCATTTTATCGGTGATGGTGATCCTGAGGGTTTTACGACGGCAAGCGGAGTTGATTATAATTTGATTTACAACGCCCAGGTTTTAAGCCCTGTAGGTCCTCATACAATTTTAAACACAGATCCTTTACTGACTTCCCTTGAGCTTGAGAATTTTGATGCGTATCCGCAGGCCTCAAGTCCAGTGATAGATGTTGGTCTTGGGGTTGGGGAAGCAGGTGGTCTTATACCAGACCATGATTTAATAGGCACAAGCAGACCTCAAGGTAGGGGAGTGGATTTAGGGGCCTATGAATATTCTTCTGCTCCTCCTAATAGCCCTCCTGTTATTAGTTCCTTTACCGCTGATCCCAGTTCTGGCAATGCCCCCCTTAAAGTTAACTTTACCTGCCATGCCTCTGACCCAGATGGAGAAATTGTTAGCTATGAGATAGATTTTGGCGAAGGACAAAGGCAGACAAATTCCTCTGGAAACTTTGTTTATACCTACTTTAAGGCAGGCACTTATGAAGTTACCTGCTGGGCTGAAGATAACAGTGGGGCTAAAGCTTCTCAAACTATCCATTTAAATTTACCTAAACAGGCTGCCCCTAACGGACAGGTTTTTATAGATGATACCGCTACCTATCAATCTGACCACGCCTGGGTGGATGTAGGGGATGAGCTTATAAATGGTGTATTTCCTTCTACAGCTACAATAGATTTCTGTATAAACTTACCCAGTTTTGAGGTGCCTATGGATGTTTATATTGGGGTGAGTACGCCTGATATGAAGCTATATGTCCTAAATGCAGACAATCAGTTTGTGTTGCCTACGGACTTTAGTCCTCCTCCTGCTTACAGGATAGGCATAACAGAGGCAGTGAAGGAAACATTGTTGAAAAATTTACCTCTTTGTTGTTCAGGTAATAATGTAATCCCCGCGGGGGAATACGAAGTGTATGTGCTGGCTGTGCCTACAAATGGTGGACATTTTGAACAAATAGATTTCACTACGGATGCGTATTATCTTTACTATTATTCTTTTAGAGTGCCAACTTGTTTTTGAGCTCCTTTAGTTTTTTGGATAAAAGATACTTTCTTTTCCTTGACATCGGTGAGAGAAAAAGGGTAGTATTTCAAGAAAAGGGTTAATAATTATGTCAGCTATTAAACGCATTTTAGTAACAGGAAGTAGTGGCACTATTGGGACTGCCTTGTGTGAGGCCCTTTTAAAAGAGGGATATGAGGTAATAGGCGTAGATAAAAGAAAAAATAAGTGGAGTGAAACGGTTAATAATTTGACTATTCTGCGAGATTTACGCGATTTTGAACAGACAGATAGTCTTCCTGCTGCAGATTTGGTCGTCCATTTAGCGGCAAATGCCCGTGTTTATCAACTTGTTAAAAATCCTATTTTAGCTAAAGAAAATCTTGATATTTTGTTTAATGTTTTGGAATACTGTCGCCGACACAAGATAAAAAAATTGATTTTTGCCTCTAGCCGCGAGGTGTATGGTAATACGGATAGTTTGTCAAAAAAGGAAGAAGAAGTGCATGTTTTCTTGTGTGAAAGCCCTTATACGGCTAGTAAATTAGGAGGAGAGGCGTTTGTTTATGCATATCATAAGTGTTACGATATTAATTTTGTTATTTTAAGATTTTCCAATGTCTATGGTAAATATGACGAAAGTGATCGCCTTGTGCCGCTTTTTATCAGATTAACTAAAGCAAATAAAGATTTAATCGTTTATGGCCGAGAAAAAATGTTAGATTTTACTTATATTGATGATACGGTAGAGGGAATTATAAAGTGTATCCAAAAGTTTGATAGAGTGGCAAATGATGTTTTTAATATTGCTACAGGTAAAGGGACATTTTTAACAGAAGTGGCACATTTAATTCAGAAGTATATGAATGGGCATAATAAGATTCTTATCAAAGAAAACCGCACCGGAGAAATTCTTAAGTTTGTGGCTGATATTTCTAAGGCTAAAAAGTTGTTAAATTATACACCTAAAACAGATATTGCCGATGGTATTAAGAAGTCTATTCAGTGGTATATGCAAAATTCTTTTGTTTAAAGCCACCAACTGCTTGAATGGAAAGAAAATGTGAATTTGGTTTAAGGCTGCTTAAATTTTTTTGGGATCAGTTATTTTTTTTAGGTTTTGCCTGGGGCATTGGCTTAGAACAAAAATGGCTTTTTTTAAGTTTTATGGCCATTGTAGGAATAGTAGCAAGAAATTACACGCTAGAAGCAGGCATTTTAAGGGTAAAAGAATGGGCTAATTTTTTAAAATTAGCCATAGCAGGAGTGTGTTTTTTGGCTTTAAAGGGTATTCACTGGCAAAGTGAAGGGTTGTTTATAGTGCTGTTTTTTTTGGAAAGATGTGTATTTTTTAAGGTTGAATGGTTGTATAGAGAAAAGTGGAATTGTTATAAAAAAATAAGAATAGTTGGGGATAAAAAAGAGGAGATTTTAAAGAAGATTAAGAAGTTTCCAGAGCTTAATTTAAAGCTCAGTGAGCAGGATAAATCTGCCTATCCCGTCTCAGACTTTTATACCTTGATTGAAAGTGATTTTTTAGGACATAAACCATTGTTTTACCTAGATGGTCTAAAAAGGATTTTTGATTTTATGAGTGCTTTATTTTTACTTTTTGTTAGCCTTCCCCTTTTTTTGTTTATAGGTCTACTCATTAAAAAGGATTCTGCTGGTCCTGTGTTTTTTGTGCATGAGAGGATAGGCAAAAATGGTAAGCCTTTTAAATTGGTTAAGTTTAGAACAATGTATGTTAGTGTTCCTAAATATGAACATGCCCCAACATCTATTAATGACGCCAGAATTACGCGGATAGGACGGTGGTTAAGACGAAGTGGTTTGGATGAATTACCACAGCTTATTAATGTCCTTAAAGGAGAGATGAGTCTGGTTGGACCAAGACCTGAGATGCCATTTTTGGTTGATACGCGCAGTGAAATGGCAAAAAGGCGTTTACAGGTCTTACCAGGTATTACAGGATTGTGGCAGATAAGTAAGGATAGAAGTGATTTGATCTATAAGAATTTAGAGTATGATTTGTTTTATATTAAACACCGCAGTTTTTTTGTGGATTTGGTCATTTTGTTTAAAACAATGTTGGTTATGTTTACCCTAAGAGGAAAAGAAAAATGAAAGCAACCATTGGTCTTATTAGCTGGAATGCAAAGAAAATGCTTGCTGATTGTCTGGACTCTATTTTGCATAAACAGTGGCGGTATGCGTATGAGATTGTAATTGTAGACAATGGCTCTCAAGATGGGACAATCCAAATGCTTAGACAAGAATATATAGGACAGAGTCAGTTTCCTATTAAATTGATAACAAATGAAAAGAATCAAGGAGTTACCAAAGCAAGAAATCAAATCATTAAGGCAGCTAGAGGAGAGTTTATTTTAATGTTAGATGTAGATACCTTAGTGCTGCCGGGGGCACTTGATGTGCTTGTAGAAACAATGGCCGCCTACCCTAAAGCAGCAGTGGTAGGCCCTAAGCTTGTTTATCGTAATGGACAGCTTCAACTTTCTTGTCGGCGTTTTCCTTCACCTTTAAATATAGTGATTGAGGGGACAGTTCTGAAAAACTGGTTTCCGCATAGCCGTTTTGTGAAAGACTACACCATGGAAGACTGGGACCATGCAACGGTGCGCGAGGTAGATTGGGTATATGGAGCCGCCATGCTTATTCGCCGTCAGTATTTGGATGATATAGGTCTTTTTGATGAGAAGTTTTTTTATCTGTATGAAGATATAGATTTTTGTTTTCGGGCAAAAAAGAAGGGATACACAGTCATTTATGTTCCCCAGGCCGTAATTGTGCATTTTTTAGATAGAGAAAAGAAAGGGATGTTTCATCCGTTGTTAAAAGAACATATAAAAAGTATTCTTAGGTATTTGGTGAAGGATTATTATGGACTTCTTTAAATGCCCATTTTGTAGTTATAAATGGATAAGGGAAAAGTGTGTCATTGATGAGCTTAAACTTTTAGAGTGTCCCCAGTGTGGTCTTTGCTTTTTGGAAATAAAACAGGTTGAGTTAAAGAGTTTATACGGAAAGGACTATTATCAAGAAAGGGCACAATACTATTTTGGCGAGGGCAATATTAGACAGTTTCGCAAGGGACTTCATATTTTACATCAACTTAAGCCCCAAAAGGGAAAGCTTTTAGATGTAGGTTGTGGTCTAGGCATGTTTGTCAAATTGGCTAAGCATGATGGTTGGGAGGCAAAGGGCGTAGAAATATCACCTTTTGCTTGTGCCCAAGCAAGGAAGGATGGCCTAGAAGTGATAGAAGGAGAGTTAGAGAATCTCCATTTGCCTTCTGAAAGCTTTGATGTAGTTACCCTTTGGGATGCAATAGAGCATTTTTCTGATCCATTTATAAAAATTAAAGAAATTTGGAGAATTCTAAAAAAAGATGGCCTTATATTGCTAAATACCCCCAATGAAAATTCCCTGTTAAAAAATTTGGCTTGGCTTACTTATTTTATGTCGTTTAAAAAAGTTACTTATCCTTTGAAAAAACTTTATCATGAATACCATTGGTTTTACTTTAGGCCAAGGACTTTAAAGCAAATTTTAAAAACATATAATTTTGACATCTTAATGTTTAAAACCCAGCCTATACCTTTAATTAAAGCTAGGACTAGTCCTTTGGGAAAAATGGTTGTCTTTGTGTTTTCGTTATTTGAAAGAATGACAAACAGTGGTTATGAGTTGTTTGTGATAGCAAAAAAAGGATAATCTTACTGGGGGGTAGTATAGAAAAAACCCATTAGGCGTTGACAGCAGTAAGTAAAAAAGTTAAGAAAAGTTGAGAATGAAAAGGAATACAAGTAAATGGCAAAGCTTATGATGAATATTATACAACTAATGGCAATAATCATTTGTTGTTTTTGTAATTTGTGTTTAGCCGAGGTTATGGAAACTTGTATTCCCCAGGATAGTAATAATAGTATCGCCATCAAATTTGCGGATGTAGATAACGATGGCGATTTGGATATTATTGTCGCTAACTTAAGACAACAAAATAGAATATACATAAACATAAACGGCAAAGGTAAGTTTCAGGACGAAACGGCAAGTCGTTTTCCTCAAGAGCATTGGCCAAGTGTTGATATTGATGTTGGTGATGTGAATGGAGATGGCTTTGTGGATATAATCGTTGCCAATACCGGCACAGAGGGGGCCCAAAATAGACTTTTAATTAATGATGGTAAAGGTTTTTTTAAAGACGAAACTTTTAAAAACGGACAACCTTACAGATTGCCTGCAATTAAAGATAATTCACGCGGGGTTAAGTTTGTGGATGTTGATAATGATGGAGATTTAGATATTGTCGTGGCAAATGTAGCTTTTCCTTTAACCTGCACAGGACAACAAAATAGAATACTTATTAATGATGGTAAAGGTTTTTTTAGAGAAGAAACTTCTCTTAGATTTCCGGTAGATAAAAATAGCTCAAGGGCTGTGGCCGTTGGGGATTTAGATGGTGATGGGGATATGGATATAGTATTAGCAAATAGAGTTGATACGCGTTGCTATAGTTCTCCTCAAAATAGAGTCTGGCTTAATAAAGGCAATGGCTTTTTTGTTGATCAAACTGAAGTTAGATTTCCTGTTGATAGCGATAGCACCCGTTGTTTAGATATAGGAGATGTAGATAATGATGGCGATTTAGATATAATTTTTGGTAATGCTTTAGGATCACATACTTTTTCAGGGGGAGGACAGCAAAACCGTTTACTGATTAATAATGGTCGTGGTTTTTTTACGGATGAAACCTCTGTTAGATTGCCTTCTTATGCCAAATTGACCAAAAAGATTTTATTCCTAGATGTAGATAATGATGGTGATTTAGATATATTTGAAGCCAATTCCCGCCATGAAAATGGTTCACAATCACCTTTACCTGGACAACAAAACCGTTTGTTGATTAATGACGGTAAGGGCTTTTTTAGAGATGAGAGTATTCAAGGTATTGGTAAGTCTTGGCGTCTGCCTTACAGAATTGATAATAGCTATGGAGCTGATTTTGGGGATGTAAATGGAGATGGTTTTTTAGACATAGTGGTGGCAAACCGCCGGGAACAGAATGTTTTGTTAATTAATGATGGCAAAGGCTTTTTTAGCCTCGCTCCTGTTTGTTCTCCTTAAGCTATGAAAGAGAAACCACTAAAAGATTTAATTTTTTATCCTTTATTTCGCTATAAGTGGACAGTGGTCTTTACTTTTATTGGCATATTTGCCATGATTATGTTTCTTACCTTCCTTATTACCCCTACTTACGAAGCATCGGTCAAAATTCTTGTCCACCAGAATCCGAAACAACAACCGCTTATTTTTGAAGATGTCTCCCTGCCTACGCAAGAAAATATTAAGACTAATCTGGCTAATGATTTTGTAAGCATTGCCCAAAGTCAGGAAATTGCCCGTGCCATTGTAAAGCAGTTTAAATTAGATGAACGCTTGCGTAAAAAGGTAGAAGCACCTGAGGAATTAAGAGATAAAATAAAAAAAGCAATTGTTGATATTATCAAATATCCGTTTGATCTTTTAGAAAAATATGGCTTGCTTGAGTCTAAGCCTAAAGATTATGTGGCAGAGGCAGTAGAGGATTTTCTTGAAGATGCTTTAGAAGTAGAACTGGAAGAAGACACCCAGGTGGTCAAGCTTAGTATCTGGGAAGAATCTCCCTCTTTGGCAACGCAAATTGCTAATACGATGGCAAAGTTGGTGATAGACAAACTGATAGAGTTAGAAAAGCAACAAGCAGAGACAGTTTGTGATTTTATCAAATCCCAGTTAAGACCAGTTGAAGAAAAATATTTGCAATCTCTTAGACAATATGAGCTTTTTAAGGAAAAATGGAATGTGGTTTCTTTTGATGAAGAAAAGAGTTTAAAATTAAATACGCTTGAAAATCTAAAAAGTGAATTGGCAGAAACTTTAGTCAACTTAGAGGACCGAAAAAAAGCATTAGCGCAAGTAAAAAAGGCCATAGCCTTCCAAGAAAAGAAGCTTGAAAGCCTACCCCTTTATCAGGACCTTCTTAAGCAAAGGGCCCAGCTAGAGATAGATATTCAGTCTTTAGAAGGAAGAAGGAGGGAGTTAGAAGTCAATATTCAGCAATTAGAAGCAGAATTGGCTAACATTATTAAAAGGGAAAATGAATTCACACGCCTTCAACAACAAAAAGACATTGATGAAAAGGTATTTTTAGCCTTAAAAGATAAGTTAAGAAAATTTGAAGTGCAAAAGGCAACGCGTTTAAGTGAATTTGATATACGCATTGTTGACCCTGCTTATGTTTCTGAATATGCTGATCCGGATTGGCCTAAATTGGAAATTTTTGTTCCTTTAGGTTTGTTTGTCTCTTTATTTACAGCGATAGGTTTAGCATTTTTGCTTAATTATTTTGATGGTTCTATCAGAAGTATAGATGACATAGAAGAAACTTTTCCGAATTTTCCTTCGGAAAAGATTTTTGTTATGAAAAAGAACAAAAAATTAGCCAAAAACAAAATAAAGGTTACTCCTGCCTGGAAAAAGGCTGTATTAGATAGTTTTTATCCCCTTTCGTCTGTCTTACTTCTTGAAAATAAAGGGCAAAAGGTTGTGCTTGTAACAAGCCCAAGTAAAGATGAAGGAAAGACATTTATCGCTGTAAATCTGGCTTGTAGTTTGGCCATGCGCAATAAAAAAACGCTCTTAATAGATGCTAATCCTTGGCATCCTTCTTTAAGCGCTCTTTTCGGGTTGCCTGACGGGCCTGGGTTGAGTGAGATATTACAAGCTGAAGGCGAAGCTGATTATATTCATAAAGATGTTAAACTATCTCATCTTGATGTGCTCACTTTTGGCAAGCGTGTTTCGGACCCCTTGGAACTTTTTTTAGGAGAAACATTGGATAATTTGTTAGATAAATTAAGGTCTGTTTATGATTATATTATTATGGATACCTCTCCTTTAACCACTTATGAAACTAAAAAAATATTGAGCCGGGCAGAAAGAGTGTTTTTGGTTTTAAGATATGGTTACACAAATAAAACAGATTTGTTAAGACTTAAAACGATATGCGAAGTAAAAAGGTTAGCAGGGATTATTTTTAATGATTTTTGTGAAGTGATTCCTTTTTGGTTTAAAAAATTTCTTTAGCCATGTTGCAATTTAGACACTTACAACAAAGAGATTTTGCTAGTCTTGGGCGTTTACACCAAAAAGTTTTTGGCACAACCAGAAAAGATGAATTTTGGCGCTGGAAGTATCTGCAAAATCCTGCCGGTGAGCAGTTGATGGCTGTCTGTGAGCTAGAAGGAAAAATTATAGGTCAAGTAGGGACAATCCCTTTTAAAATGAAAGTAGGCAAAGAGGAAATTATCGGAGCCCAATGTCAAGATATTTTAATTGACAAAAATTACAGAAAAGGAGGCATTTTCTTTAAATTAGAAAAACTTGCTCGCTCTTTTTTCATCCCAAGGCATATTTGTTTTTCTTATGGTTTTGCCATAGAGTTAACACGCCGTATATCAACAAAGTTTCTCGGATATAAAGATATAGGTAGAATTGAAAAGTTAGTGAAGCCTCTAAAAATAAGTCCCTATTTACACAAGATACCTTTTTTAAAAGGAAAACTTGGTTCTGTTTTAGATACCTTTTTTAAGGCTCGCCTTTTTGGAATCAAAAGGATCAAATTACCATCAGGATGGAGGCTTGAGCAAATTAAGAAATTTGATAAACGGTTTGATGATTTTTGGGTAAGAGTAAAAGATGATTATCCGCCGGTTATGGTTGTGCGTGATAGTGCTTATCTTAATTGGAGATATAGCTTGCATCCTGAAGTAAAATATACTTCTTTTGCCGTGGTGGATGAACATGACAACATTTTAGGCTTTATTGTCTTAGAGGTTAAGGAAAAAATCAGAGGTTTTGCCTCCTTGGAAGCAGAGTTAAGGGATGTAAAAAGAGGTGAAATAGTAGATATATTAGTTGCAAGTCAAAATAGAGATAAAATATACAATATCCTTTTGGCCTGTGCTTTAAGATATTTTGAGGAAGCAGATGTGGATGTGGTTTCCTGTTGGGCAGTAGAGGGTAATCATTTGTATGCCTTTTTACAAAAAAAAGGTTTTATTAAAAGAAGCACTCCGCACAGTTTGATCGTCAGAGAAGAAATACCGAATTGTGTCTCTAAAGATTTAATTTTTACATATAGCAATTGGTATATTACTAGAGGAGATTCTGATCATTATTAAATAATGAAAACCTTTCTTCGCCAATCTTTTTTAAAAACATTAGCGCTTATAAGCCCGTTTAAAAAAGCTGAAGGTATACCAATTTTTACTTATCATTCTATTGATAATAGTAATTCTTTTATTTCCATTTCACCACAAGTTTTTAGAAAACAAATGGAGTATTTAGCCGAAAATGGATATAAGACGCTTACTTTGAGTCAATTAGAAGGGCAGCGAAGACAAAAAGAAAAAATCTGTGTCTTAACCTTTGATGATGGATTTAGAAGTGTTTATGAACATGCCTTTAGGGTGTTAAAAGAGTTTGGTTTTACCGCTACTGTTTTTTTAACAACAGGCTATATTAATAGCACTTTTGTTAATTTTCCTATGCTGAATTGGGATGAAATAGAAGAAATGAATGCCTATGGTATAGAATTTGGGGCCCATACGGTAACCCATCCTTTTCTCACCCGGTTGCCTCAAAATGAGGCTTTAAAAGAAGTTTTAGCCTCAAAAAGGATACTGGAAAAGAGATTAGGAAAAAAAGTAAACTTTTTTTGTTATCCTTATGGAGATTATAATGAAACGACCAAAAAAATAGTAAAAGCAGCCGGTTTTAAGGGAGCTTGCACTGTAGAATTCGGAAGATGGAAACCGGGCGAGGATTGTTTTGCCATAAAAAGATTAGGGCTAAATAGAATCTCTCCCCATGATCACGCCGCCCAAATACTTTTTTTTAAAAGATGTCTTGATGGGACGGCAGAAATTTACCAAAAGTTAAAATTATGCTTAAAGTAATGCATATATTAGGCGGACGCTATAAATGTGGAGTGGCAACGCATGTTTTTAACTTAGCGCAGGGATTGAAAAATGAGATAGATATAATTTTAGTTCTTTTCCACCAGGGAGAAGTTGAACAAGAGGCCAAAAAACGAAGAATAAAGACAATAAGGTTGAGAAGAAAAATGCCTGGTGACCCTCATTTTATTCTGGATTTAGTCCGTCTTGTGAAGAAAGAAAAACCTGATATTATACATACCCATACGATTAATGGTAATTTTTATGGACGATTAGCAGCTTTTTTAAGTGGAGGTAAAGTGGTTACCACGGTGCATACATATATGCATGAAGCCGTAAAGGATCTGTATAAAAGTGTATTCATCCAAAAAATGGTTTTATGGCAAAATGACCTTACGGCAAAATATGCAGATGGATTTATCGCTACTTCTTTAGGGATAAAGCGTTTTCTTATAAAAAAAGGAGTGCCTGCCCATAAGATTTATCTTGTTTATAACGGACTTGATGAGCGAATATATGAAAAAGAAAGGGTAGATATTAACAAAGTTAAAAATAAGTTAGGCATTAAAGAAGGAGAAAAAGTATTTGGTTGTATCGCAAGGTTAGTGCCTATAAAGGGTCTGCCCTCTTTGCTTTTTGCTGCCCAAAGGTTAAGTGAAATAATGTCCAATATTAAAGTTTTAATTGTAGGCGAGGGTCCTCTTAAGGCTGAATTAGAATTTTTAGCTAAAAAACTGAAAATAAATGATAAAGTGATATTTACCGGCTTTTACCCAGATGTTCGTCCTTTTTTACAACTTATAGATGTTTTTGTTATTCCTTCCTTTTTTGAAAGTTGTCCCTATGCCCTTCTTGAAGCTATGGCTATGGGAAAGCCAGTCATCGCCAGAGCCGTTGGCAGTTTGCCAGAAATAATAGAACCTGAAAAAACAGGCATTCTTTTTCAGAATGATGAAGAACTTAGCGCGGCGATGGTAAGATTATCACAGTCTCCATATCTGGCAGAACAAATGGGAAAGGAAGCAAAAAGGAGAGTTAAAGAAAAATTTTCTTTAGAAAAGATGTGTTTTTTGACAAAAAAAGTTTATTTTCAAGTATTAAGGAGCGAAAAGTGAAAAAAAGAGTGGTAATTATTGGTCTTGATGGGGCTACATTTGATTTAATTGAACCGTGGGTTAAAAAGGGTCTTTTGCCTCATTTTGCTACTTTATTAGAACAAGGTGCTTATGGTCGGCTTGATTCAGTGCCAAACATGAGAAGTGCTGCGGCTTGGACATCTTTTAGCACAGGAAAAAATCCAGGCAAACATGGTATATATGAATTTTATGATTTTATCCCATCGCGTTATGAAATAGAGTTTATCAATGGCGGTATATGTGCAGAGCCGACTTTATGGAAGTTGTTATCAGATTGTGGCAAAAAGGTCATTGTCATCAATGTCCCAATGACTTATCCGGCGCAAACAGTAAATGGAATTTTAATCGCCGGGTTGGATGCACCAGGACCGAAAAGTAAAGGATTCTGCTTTCCTCCAGAAATCATTACCACTCTGGAAAAACGCTTTGGTGAGTATATTCTGGAACCAGGGCTTACTGGCTATATTATCGGTGGAAACATAAAGGCAGGTATTGAGAAACTCTATAAAGAACTTGAACAGAAAAAAGAGATTGCCTGTTATTTCATGGATAATTATGAATGGGACTTTTTCATGGTGGTTTTTCGCAGTCTTGATGCCGTTCAACATTGTTTCTGGAAGTATATGGACCCTACTCATCCGCAATATAATCCTAAAGAGGCAGCCTTATGGGGAGATACTATTCTTAATGCTTACCGAAAAATAGATGAAGCAATAGGAGAGATAAAGAAGAGACTTGACGCCAATGACCTTTTGCTGATTATGTCTGATCACGGCTTTGGCCAAAAGCATCCTGCTAGCAATCAATTAAATGCCTGGTTAGCAAGTAAAGGATATTTAAACTACCACACACCGAGTGATTTTATTACTTTTTTAAAGTGGTTATACCGGCTTATGGCTGGTATAACACCGCGTAAATATAAAGAAATGATGGCTAAAATTTTGCCAGATTTTAGAAACCGTATTCATTCACGGTTATGTTTTACTGGTATTAATTGGCAGGCAACAAAGGCCTATTCTGATACCTTATTTCCAAACATTAGAATAAACCTTAAAGGAAGAGAGGCCGAAGGTATCGTTGAACCAGGTAAAGAATACCACGAATTAATAGAAAGAATAAAAGAGGATTTGCAGGATTGTCGTGATGCCAAAACAGGAGAGAGAATTGTAGAAGAAGTTTTGCTTAGGGATGAGATATATCATGGCCCTTATGTATTTAAAGCACCAGATATTACTATCCGTTGGCGGGAAGATATACAAATTTCTGGCATTAAAATAGAAAAGGTGCAGCTTAAAAATGTGCCCGCGCTTACACCTTTTATACCGGCTGAAGATTACCGGGTGATAAGTGGTGACCATAGACGATATGGTATCTTTATTGCCTTTGGCAAGGAAGTAAGGCAAGTGAAAGTAGAAGGAGTCAATATTATGGATCTTGCCCCTACAACCCTTGCCTTTTTAGAATGTCCGGTTCTGGAAGATATGGATGGGCGGGTAATTGAAGAGATATTTAAACATAATTTAAAAGTAAAACAAACTTCTATCTCTTTGCCTTCTCATACAAATGAGAAGGCAGACTATTCAGAAGAGGAAGTTGAAGATATCAAAGAAAGACTAAGAAGCCTTGGTTATTTAGAATAGACATGGTGTTAAGATTATTTTTCTTTTCTTTTCTGATTTTGTTGTTAGGAGGAATTTACGGCGTTTTATTTAGTATCCATCCTTTTGTGGGTTTAGTTTTTCTCGCTGTCGCTGTTATCGGATGTGTTATCTGGAAAGAGCCTGCCTGGGGGTTACTTTTAGTCCTATTTGCTATTCCTCTTCAATTTTTAGGTAAATTAAATGAAGACGGCTCTCTCACTATTGCCAAGGTAGTTACTCCTTGTGTAGTTTTAGTATGGTTTTTTAAATATTTGATTAACAAGGACAAAAGGCTTTTAAAGGTTCCTTTTAGTCATCCTATCCTTATTTCCAGTTTTATATATTTGTTTTCAACCATTCCCTCTTTTTTTAACGCCCGCAGCATTTCAAGCAGCATTTGTTATCTTTTGTTTAAACTTTTTCCTTTATGGTTATTGATGGTTTTAATTGTTGATCTTCTTCAGACTCCCAAATGGCTTGAGCGTAGTTATAAGGCCATTTTGACCATTGCCTTTGTGGTAGGGTGTTTTGGTATTTATGAGTTAATTACGGGTCAGTCTATTCTCCAATTATTTGGCATGAAATACTATCTCATTAGTGGGGCAAAGGGAGGAGGATTAGCCAGCACTAAATGGGAACAATTAGACTTTCAAGAAGCAGCCTGGGTAAGAGTTGCTTCTACTTTTTTAGATCCTGATTTTTTTGCTTCTTTTTTACTGCTTATCCTTGGTTTTAGCTTTGGCTTTCTTTTTACTACCAAGTCAACATTTTGGCGTTTATTCTGTATTGTTCTTATTATCATTGCCTTGATAGATATTGTAGGGACGGGTTCGCGTTCTGTCTTTTTAGGAGTGTTTATCTTCTTTTTAGTTCTTTTAGCTATTGTAAATTTTAAGGGTAAATGGTTACTCATAGGCATTTTGGCGTTCCTAGGTGTTCTTATCATCCCATCTATTGAAGAATATATACCTTCTTTCCGCAAAGGTTTGCCTCTTTCTCTTGAAGACTTTAAAAAAGATCCGCGTTATGGATTTTGGTTAACGGCCTTGAAAATGATCTTAAAGCATCCAATTTTAGGCATAGGTTTAGGTAATTTCACCGAAGTTTACTATCACTATAGAGACGAAGCTTCTATTCTCCTAAAACCATATTTACCTCATGATATTGTCTTATTAGTTTTTTCCGAGACAGGGATTATTGGACTTGTCTTTTTCAGTGTTTTTGTTATAACGGTGTTAATTACCTTGATAAAAAATCACTTTACCCAAAAGAATAGGACTATATGGGTGCTTAATCTTTTTATCTTTGCCTCTTTTTTAGGATATTGTGTGTTTGCCCTGGCTTCAAATACTTTGGATCAAGAGTATATCTGGATTGTGTGTGGTTTTGTAGCTTTATTTTCTAAAATGAAAGGAGAGCAAAGTTTATGCTGCGTTTCCCATTCCGAAAGGTATTAAGTATTATTGTTTTTATTGTTTGTCTTACAAGTATAAAGACTTGGGCAGAAGAAGGAGCAGACTCCATCTTTGGGGTTGGATATGCGGTAGAAGGATATGCCAAGATAGTAGCTAAGATGGGAGCAAAGTGGGTTAAAATTCCTTTAGTCCCTTGGGGGGTGATAGAGCCAAGACCTCCTCAAAACGGAAGACATTTTTATCAGTGGAAGCGTTTAGATAATTTAGTTAAAGAATATCAAGACGCAGGCTTGCATATTCAGATAGTTATTAAAGCAGCTTGCCGCTGGGGAGCAAAACACTTTGCCCCTCCGCCTGAGAGCTGGCGCAAAAGTTATCCTCCAAAAGAGAAATACTGGGATGATTATTATCAGTTTGTTTATAATCTTGTGGAAAGATATGATGGTGATGGATATAATGATATGCCCGGTTTACGCTATCCTATTAGATATTACGAAATTGAATCTGAGGCCGAACATCCAATCTTTTGGGCTGGCACTATAGAAGAATATGGACGCTTGTTAAAAACGGCTTATAAAGCAGCTAAAAAAGCTCATCCAGAAACAAAAATTATCTTATCTGGTATAAATTTTGGGAAATTGCTTGATGATAATCCCTCACTGCAAGAACTAAAACACAAAATCAAACGCTTACCAAGAAGATATAAAAAAGCACTGTTTTTCATTCGGAAAACGCTAGCTATGGGAGATTATTATGATGTGATAGACTACCATTACAACCGCGATTATACAGGTGCTTATGGCGCGGTAAAATGGATAAGAAGGGAATTAGCAAGACATGGTTACCACAAAGAAATATGGGCAGGAGATACAGCAAGTGTCCCCTGGGTTACAGATAGGGGGCATAGAGATATTCTTACCATTTTGACAAATCCCTTGCATCCTCGCCATCAAAAGATAATGAGATGGTTTAGAGCTGAACAAGCTAAATTGTCGGTTAAAAAATTTATTGTGGCGGCTGAGCTGGGTATTAAAAAAGTCTTTTTAGAATCTATACGCGATTTCCCTAAACATGCCTATAAAGGCGCAGCTAAAGAAAGTTGGTTTATAGCTGGCATCCTCAATGAAGATAAAACACCTAGACCTGTTTTTTATGCTTATGCCCAACTGACGAAAAAAATTAATAATTTTCAAAAAATAGAACGGTTGCCAAGGAAAGGAATATATCTTTATAGAGTCTATTTTCTAGACAAAAAACCTATATACATCGCCTGGTGTGAAAAAAGACCACAAAAAATTAAGCTGAAGAGGATTGGTTCTTATTTAAGATTAGAAAAGGTTATTACCACCGCAAGCGAAAAACCAATCGTGAAAACAATAAAAGTAAAAAATAAAGCTACTTTTACCTTAGATGATACGCCTGTGTTTATAGAATTTGTCGCCGCGCCAAAGGAAAAGGATAAGACAACATCACTTCCTGTCAAATCAGAAGAGAGCTTTTCCCTTTAAAAAGAGAGAAAAAGTCAAACAATGAAAGCTATTATTTTCGGTGCAGGCTTAGCAGGGCTTAAGTTAGCCTATAATTTGTTAAAAAAGGGCGTAGAAGTAGAGATACTTGAGAAAAGTGATAAAATAGGCGGTTTAATGCAAACATTTATGGAAGATGGTTTTTATATAGACTACGGACCCCATATTTTCTTTGAACATAATCTTCCCCAACTTAAAGAACTACTCCAAGAAGATATTATGCCTGTTAATGTGGCCTATGGTGTGGGTTTTAAAAAAAAGATTGTGTCTTTACCGTTAAATCCAATAGAATTTTCTCTAAATCTTCCTCTACCTTCTTTTCTACTTTTAGGTGATTTAATCATTCAGAAATGCCGTCAGAAAAATGTTGCCCCTGAAACGGCGGCGCAATGGTGTGTCAACCAATTCGGACGCATAGCTTACCGCTATTTTTTCAAGGACTACATCCCTAAAGTTATGCTTTATCCCCCTACCCAAATCTCGTCTGATTGGGGAAAAGAAAGAGGTAGGTTTTATCAAGAACACAATGTAGATAAAAAGGCTTTAATCAAAAAATTTTTTAAATTTAAACAAAAAAGAAGATTTTATTACCCTTTAAAAGGAGCTTATCAAATTATCTCTGCTGTAGCAGATTTTATTCAACAAAATAAAGGGATAATCCATTTAAATTGTCAGCTCAGTAAGATTGAGGTAAAAAATAATCAGGTTACCAGCGTTAAGGGTGTGATTGGGGGTAATGATATAACCATTAAAGGAGATGTGTATATCAGCACTATACCTATAACCAATTTAATCAGCTTAGTTCATCCCGCTTACCCTAAAAAATTAAGTTATAGTTCGCTTTGGCTTTTTTATTTGATAATCAACAGAGACTATTTAACCCAGAAAGTGCAAATTTATTTTCCTGAAAAAAAATATATCTTTAAAAGAATCTATGAACCCAAAAATCTCAATCCCCGTATGGGAAAAAAGGGAAAAACAGCCCTATGTGTTGAAGTTTGTTATGGGGAAAATAGCTCTGTTAGCCAGATAGGAGAAACAGAACTATTAAACTTAATCATAAAAGGATTAAATGATTTTTTTGGGATAAAAAGGCAAGAAATTAGTAAAAGTTGGTCTATCAAATTGCCTTATGCTTATGCCATTTATAAAAAAGGCTATAGAGAGATACTGAAGGATTATGCGCGTCTTCTCTTTAGGATAAACAACCTTATTTCTTTTGGCAGGCAAGGTTCTTTTCGTTATAATTTTCTGGCAGATCGCGTTATGGAAGCCGCAGATGCTGTAACTGATTTTATTCTGGCAAAAGAAGAGAAAAAAAATTATCTCAAAATGCCTATGCCTAAATCTATATTTTTTTAAAAAAAATTAGGTTGTCAGCTACACGCCTTTAGGCGTGGGCTTGTCCGCCTTTAACGGACAATGCAAGAGCTGATGATCAAACTTGGAGGTTCACAACAGTTGCTAAATAATGCACATTTAAATATATTATGAGGACTTCAATGCTTTTTAGCGCACAAAAAGTTAAAAAACTATTTGAAATGCATAGAATACCTTAACTAAAACAGGAAAAAGAGAAAAGACAAAATGATAACGCTCCAATGCAAATTAGCCTTTGACACACCACAAGACAAACAAGCCGTCTTAAACCTCATGCGTAACTTCTCCGCCTGCACACGATACGCATACAACCGCCTCCTTGAAGGTTGGAACAGAAAAGAATTAAAAAAGCACCTTCAAACTCTCTTCCCTCTCAACTCACGCTACTGCGATGATGCCATCCTGAAAGCAAATCAACTCCTAAAAGCCTGTAAAGAAAGAAAACAAAATCCAAAAAAAGTAATCTTTGGCGGCCGCAAACTCTTTGAAAAGCTCAAAAAGAAACACCTTTCAGGAAAAAGAAGAGAAAAACTCAAAAGGAAATGGAAAGAGAAGAGACAGGGGACAGTATACGCAAGAGGAGACAAGACAAAGAAAGGGAATTTAAACGAACGGCTTGTTTTAAAAGATGGACACCTGCATTTGAGAATCAACACAGGCAAAGGCGGTTATGTTTATGGTAAGGTTTGTAGGAAAGTGCAAAGAGGAAGGATTTTAAAAGACAAATGGGTTGATTTGATCATAAGGCTTCTTTCAGAGGAGTCATTTGCTTATACAGTGGAGTTAAAAGAGAGAGAAGGAGAAATATACGCCTTTATAAGCTATGAAGAAAAGCAACCTGTTACTATCATCACCCGTGAGTGGGGGGTAATTGGTATAGACACAAACGCCAGTCCTTTTCATCTTGCCTATGCTGAAATAGACAGAGAGGGTAATCTTAAAAGCTATGGCCGAATCTCACTTGAGGGACTTATAGAAAAGGATAAAAACAAAAGGGAGCTTCTTAGTTGGCAAATAGCCCATGCGATTGTAAGGCTTGCTCAAGAAAAGGGAAAAGCGATTGTCATAGAGGAGCTAAAGGGATTGCCAAGAGGAAGAAGAGGAGATGGGTTAAAGAAACTCAGAAAAAGGCTTCACCGTTTCATCTACAAAGGACTACTGCAAAAGATAGAGATATTAGCCAAGAGAGAAGGGATAGAGATAATCAAAGTAGGCCCGGCCTTTACTTCGGTGATAGGACAGCTTAAATACAGTCCGCAATATGGGCTAGATAAAGATACAGCGGCCGCCTATGTGATAGGAAGAAGGGGAATGGGTTTTAAGGAAGAGATACCTAAAAATTACTTAAAACTGCTTACGGCAAAAGAGTTTCTTGACTACTCGCTTTATAGGCTTGAAGAAGAAAGACAAAGATTAAAGGAAGAGCTAAAAAGAGAAAATAACCAATGGAAGAGAAACGGTATTAAGAGAGTGTTAAGAAAGATAAATGGAGAGATAAGAGAAGTAAAGAGACAAATAAAACTTCTTCAAAGCGCTGAGGGTGAGTCAGCTTCCCGACATCAGGCCGCTGGAAGGAACAAGTC
>OFBU01000021.1_pt1 | contig 30913 bp, 29 predicted proteins | sample 1520681 | NCBI WGS metagenome assembly OFBU01 (sample SAMEA3696450, study PRJEB22514) | metagenome | biome: water; feature: marine; material: hydrothermal vent | place: Pacific Ocean | collected 2014-08-16 | depth 1514 m
CAACCGGGATGCCATTACGATAAAGTGCAGAATCAGTTTCTACACCCTCATCCATGTAGTTGCCTAAAATTTGAGTAATCTTACCAACCGCTAGACTTTTGAATGTTGGTGATTTTATGATCTCAACAATAACGATTTGCTCATCGGTGTTGTCTTCAGTCACTTCAGAAATATTGATCTTGTTACGAATGCGTTTATCATCTACAACAACGTAAGCATTATCCTGGTCTAGGTGTAAACGACCCACAACGGTTTTAATACTTTCAATGACTTTAACAATTTGTGCATCGCCACGTTGATTAAGCAGGCGAGCTTTAACCTTGTCACCATGAAAGACCAGCTGCATTTCTTTTGAAGAAAGACGTAAATCCTTACCCCCTTCCTCTAGTTTGATAAAGCCAAAACCCTTAGGGTTGGCAATCACTGTGCCTATCATTATTCCACTTTTACCGCTGAAAATACTAAATACACCATCACGGTTACAGCTAAGTTGCTGATCACGAACCATGGCTTTTAGTCGATGTGTTAGTGGTTTTTTTTGTTTGCCGTCAACCTTTAATAAATCGTATAGGTCAAATTTGGTTAAAGGTTTTTCTTTAATAAATTCAAGAATATACTCCCTTGATGGGATGGGGTTGTCGTATTTTTCTGATTCTCTTTTTTGGTGGGGGTCGCTCATAATTTACTCGTCAAATGGATGTTTAAGGATTAATGTCTCGTCACGATCTGGGCCAGTAGATAAGATATCAATTGGCAAACCAGAAAGCTCTTCCACCTTGCGAATGTAATTTTGTGCTTCAATCGGCAATGAATCGAATGAAGAGGTTCCAATGGTTGAAGTGTTCCAACCTGGCATTTCAATATAAACTGGTTTGGCGTCTGCATACCCTTGGGCATCATATGGAGGCGTTGTTACTTCTACGCCGTTTAGTTCGTAAGCAATACAAATTTTGATACTGTCTAAGGAATCTAACACATCAAGCTTGGTTAAACAAATACCGGTTACTGCGTTAAGGTTGAATGAACGATTAAGTGTTACCATGTCTAACCAACCACAACGACGCTGACGTCCTGTGGTTGCGCCAAATTCACACCCTACTGTGCCTAGTGTTTTGCCAATTTCATCACCTTCATCAGTCGACACATCATAAATTAACTCTGTTGGGAATGGGCCACCACCAACACGTGTGGTATAAGCTTTAACAATACCAACCACATAGTCAATATCGGTTACACCCACGCCAGAGCCAGTAACTGCGCCACCCGAAGTCGTATTTGATGAAGTGACATATGGGTAAGTACCTTGGTCAATATCTAGTAGCGCACCTTGTGCACCTTCAAATAAGACATTTTCATTATTTTTAATGTGCTGATGAATTTGCTCTGTTACATCGGTAATCATCGGTCTAACAGTCTTAGCTTGCTCTAATGCTTCTGTTAGTGTTGCTTCATAATCTACCGCATCAACACCGTAATAATTAGTCAACGCAAAGTTATGATATTCCATCACATCTTTAAGTTTTTCAGCAAATGCTACCTCATCTAAAAGATCGCCTACGCGCAAACCGCGACGAGCAACTTTGTCTTCATAAGCAGGGCCAATACCGTTACCAGTTGTGCCGATCGCTGCTTTGCCACGTTTAACTTCACGCGCATTATCAAGCGCAACATGGTACGGCATAATCAATGGGCAGCCCGGTGAGATTTTTAAACGTGATTTAGCATCAACACCTGCCGCATCTAGCTCACCTAACTCTTTAATCATTGCTGACATCGACAACACCACACCGTGGCCAATTAAACACTCCACATTGTCGCGCAAAATACCTGAAGGAATTAGATGAAGTACGGTTTTTTGACCATCAATTACTAACGTGTGACCAGCGTTATGTCCGCCTTGAAAGCGAACAACACTAGATACTTTATCGGTAATTAAATCAACCACCTTACCTTTACCTTCATCGCCCCACTGGGTGCCAATGATTACTACATTTTTTGACATATTAATTCCTACTGATTAATGTTATTGTGCTTGAGATAAAAACTTTAAATCAAACGAAAAACCGGTTGCTGCTCTGGCCTTACCAAAAGACGCACTAAGCCCATTGTAACGGCCACCTTGTGCTAATGCTTTTGAGTAATCTTCATTGTAAGCAGAGAATACAACGCCGGTGTGGTACTCGTAAGCTTTCAGCTCTGCAAGATCGATCATCACTTCAACATCGGCTGTGTTTAATTGAGTGCTAATTTTAATTAAATCTTCAATGGCTGATTTTGCTTCAGGCAGATCACTAAAAACACCCAAGGCTTTATCTAAGATACTTGCATCACCTTCGAGCTTCATCAATGCACTAAACATGTCTGCATTGTTTAACGTCACGCTGACTATAAATTCAGCCAAATCTGGCGTTGAGCGTCTGGCAAAAATTTGTCTTAATTTTGTCACTTGCTCGCCTAATAAATCCTCTTGTGCAATTAAAGCATTGAAGATTGCTACATTACCTAAACTTAGTACAATTGGACTAATTGACAACAGCTTTAAACTCTCAAGCATGAGTTCAATCACCTCAACATCAGCTGAAATATCATCAGAACCATACAACTCAGCGCCGGCTTGAATCGGAGAACGTGACGCATAAAAGTCATCTGCTTTGGTTTGCAAAATGGCATTTACATAACAATATTTTTCAACATCGTTACTGGCACGTTTTGCATCAATACGGGCAATTTGCGGGGTAATATCAGCGTGAACACCAAGCATCTTGCCGCTGGCTGAATCTAAAAACTTAAAGGTTTTCTCATCAACTGAATCTGAAGTTAATAGTAACGACTCAACATATTCAACCATTGGCGGAATCACTAAGCCAAAACCTTTGTCAGCGTATAAATCTAAAAGCTGACGACGTATAGATTCAAACGCTAGCGCCCGATCGCCAGTGAGCTCATCTATGCCTTCAGGTAATTGCCAAGTACTCATCCTAATTCAATTTTGAATTATTTAACTTCTGGGTTAAAGTGACGGAAAAACTCCGTATTTGGATTTAACACCATGATATCGTTGTTTTGTCCAAATGACTTTTTATAAGACTCTAACGAACGATGGAATGAATAAAAGTCTGCATTTTTATTGTAAGCTTGTGCATAGTTATTGGCAGATACCGCATCGCCCTCACCTCGAATTATCTCAGAATCACGATAAGCATTCGCTAGAATAATCGTACGTTCTTTATCTGCTGCTGCTCGGATGATCTCAGCCTCTTCTGCACCCTTGGATCTAAACTCTTTAGCAACACGCTGACGCTCTGCTTGCATACGACGATAAACCGAATTAGACACTTCTTGAGACAGATCAATACGCTTAATACGCACATCAATAATTTTAATACCAAATTCAACAATGTCTTTATTAGCCATTTGCAAAATATTAGCCATAATTTCACTACGCTCGCCTGAAACCACATCAGCAATCGTACGCTTAGAGAATTCACTCTTAAGGCCGGTTTTAATAATTTGTGCTAGACGATTGTTGGTTCTAGCTATATTACCGCCAGTTGATTTATAAAATTGTTCCGCATCAACAATACGCCATTTGACATACGAATCTACGATCACATTTTTCTTTTCACCGGTTAAAAAACGCTCTGCTGGCGCGTCCAATGTTTGGATGCGGTTGTCAAACTTAACCACGTTATTAACAAACGGTGTTTTAAATTTAAGACCCGGTGTATCTTCAACCGTTACAATTTCACCTAAGCGCAACTTAATAGCTGTTTGGGTTTCATCAACTGTATACAGTGCTGAACTTAAGATTAAGAACAAAGCCGCACCAATGATTATAAATATCTTTTGCATTATCTAACCTCCCTATTACGGAAAACATTTCTAACGCCACGGCTTGAATCGGACTGCCCAGACTGTACCTCTTGAATGACGACTTCAGTACGTGTTTTCTTAGCGTCAATTAACTTATCAATCGGTAAATACATCATGCTGTTGGCTTTTGAATCAACCAAAACTTTACTAGTGTTGGCCAATACTTTCTCCATGGTTTCACGATATAGGCGCTCTCTTGTGACTTCAGGTGCTTTCTCATACTCCGCTAAAATTTGGCCAAAACGTGCTGCTTCACCTTCAGACTTAGAAACCACTTCTGATTTATAAGCCTTTGACTCTTCAAGCATACGTGCCGCTTTACCACGAGATTTTGGCAAAATGTCATTAGCATAAGTTTGCGCTTCGTTAATCAAACGTTGCTTATCTTCACGTGCCTTTACCGCATCACTAAACGAAGCTTGTACTTGTTCTGGCGGTTGTGCGTCTTGCATGTTCACCGTGGTGATCTGCAAGCCTGTTTGGTAAATATCTAATAACTCTTGAGATTTTTCTTTAATACTATCAGCAATTGCCACACGACCATCAGTCAAAACATAGTCCATGGTGTTTTTACCTACAACTTGACGAATCGCACTTTCCACAACATGACGAAGCGTCGTGTCAGGATTGGCCACGTTGAATAAGTATGCCTGAACATCGTTAATTTTGTACTGTACTGCAAATTTTGCATCAATCATGTTTTCATCTTTAGTCAACATTAAAGATTCAGACGATACATTGCCACCACGACGATTACTAATCGCATCACGATAACCAATCTGTGCTGTTCTAATTTGCTCAACATTGATTCGATTTAAACTTTCAATCGGAAATGGCAGGTGCCAGTGCGGGCCTTGACCCGTCTCTTCCTGGAAGGCGCCAAAGCGTAACACCACGCCTTTTTCAGCAGGATCAATGATATAAATACCCGATAAAGTCCAAACTAATAAGGCCAAGATAAAGATGTATTTCAATCCACCTGTCGAAGGTAGGTTCGGCGTGTCAGAATTCGAAGATTGTTTGCCGCCGAATATATTGCCAAATTTGTTTTTAAAATCTTTGATTACCTGGTCTAGTTCCGGTGGTGTTTGACCATTACCACCCCAAGGATTTTGATTATTATTGTCGTTCCAAGCCATTTATTGCTTCCATGTAGTATAAAACCTGAGTTATTTTACCCAAACTATGCCTTAACAAGGTAACTAATATAAACCTGAAAATTATAAGATTATTTACCCATTAATCACCAAAAGTCATACGCTACAAACACAGACCTCATATACTCAAGATAGTGTTAAAATGTTTAAATTTAGGGATACAGGACGTGACCATGAAAAAGCAATTAGCTCTTTCTACTATTGTTTTATTATCAGGCGTAATTAACGCTCAAGGTGTAATACTTAGTTGCGCACAAGAACCGCTACTTTTTCCCAAACAAATCCTCTCTACTGATACCGAAAGTTTAGACGTACTTGCTGATCGTAGTGAAATTAGCAAAAAAGACAACTATCTGTTAACAGGTAATGTTTCTCTTAACTCAAGCCAATATTATTTAGCAGCAGACACCATCAATATCCAAAAGTCTAGTAAAACCTCGATGGCAAGTGGCAATGTCAAATTTCAAGACGATGAGCTTATGTTTACCGGTAATAAGGCAACCGTTAAAAAGCAAGGTGACACAACCTATACCACTGTAGAACAAGCCAACTTCCATTATCCAGAATCCAAAATTAACGGCAAAGCTCAAAAAGTAACCAACGATGGTACTGAGCAAGTGTTTAATTCAGCCAGTTACAGTTTGTGCCCATTAGGCAACACAGACTGGCGCATGAAAGCAGACCAAATCACGCTTAATTCAAAAACCAACAAAGGTGTTGCTGAAGACGTCACAGTCGAATTTTTAGGGGTGCCAATTTTTTACTCACCTTATCACGAATGGGTATTAGAAGGACGAGGCTCTGGATTCTTGGCGCCATCGTTTGGTAGCTATGATGAATCTGTTGCTAGTAAAGACAACAACTACCAAGTAAGAATCCCTTATTATTTTAACATTGCACCTGATCGTGACTTCTTGCTAACGCTTAACCACCTGTCTAGTCGTGGCAGTATTGTAGAAGGCATCTATCGACAACTCATCGCTGAAGGTGATTATTGGAAAGAAGGCCGATTTGAGATTGAAGGCCGTTACTTGAATGAAGATGACATTACTAACAACAAGCGCTGGTTATTAAACTCAAAAATCAACCTTTCTGTTAATGACAAAATTAATATTAATGCCACTACCAATCGAGTGTCAGATGTTAATTACTTTAAAGATATCACCCATAACAACACTTCGGCTTCATCACTACATTCACAAATAGATGCTGCCTATAAAGACGACGATCGAAACTTAACATTGTCTTTATTCGCAGAGACTGAACAACTCATTGATGGCGGTACTGCTGCTTATACTCGTGCACCAGAATTATCGATTTCAAAAAGTTTCGAGGGTTTAAGTGGTCGCAATATCAACTTATCATTAGTTAGTACAAAATTTGCACATAATAACGCTAGTGAGACTACTGGTGTACGTACACACGCTCAAGCCGGATTTAAACGCTCAATCTCAACTGATGCCTACTCATTAACCCCGAGTTTGAATTTATCAACTACCGACTACGCACTTAATAATAAACCCGATCAAGATCGCTCTATCTATAGCTTTGGTATCGATTCAAAATTCTTCTTAGAGAGAGAGGTTAATTTGTTTGGAAAGGATATTATCCAAACTCTAACACCAAGATTATCTTATAACTACACACCTAAAAAATCTCAAGGAGCTATTCCAATTTTTGACTCAGCTGATAAAAATGACTCTTATGAAGGCTTATTTTCAGCGCAAAAATTTACTGGTATCGATAGAATCAGTAATGCTAATGACTTTACTTTAGGTCTTGAGTCAGAATTTATTGATGAGGAAACTGGTGGCACTTATGCAAGTTTAAATATAGCCCAGACTTTTTATGGAGATGATCAAGTTGTTAGTAGTATTGCTGAAACTGATTACGATACTAGAAGAAAATACTCTAATATTGCTGCTTCTATTGACTTTACATTCGACAATCTTACCTTTAACAATGCGTTACAATACGACCCAGAAACCAATAAAATTGACAAGCGTGACAGTGCAATCACCTACCAACTCAATCCTAGAAAATTCTTAACCATTGCCCATCATGACGATAACGGTACAAAGTCTGCTGAATTATATGGCGCTTATCCGATCAACGCACAAGTACACGTATTTGCCGGTATTAACCGCTCAATTACAGATTCAATCACCAACAAAGAAACCACAGGTATTGCTTATGAATCTTGCTGTTGGGCCGTACGTCTGGCGCATTTTAAGAAACACATTAGTGGTAACGATTATGACTACGTCACTGACTTTGAATTGGTACTCAAAGGTTTAACAACAACTTCGCCTGGACTCTCAAAACGCTTAGAAGAAGATATCCCAAACTACCTGGCCAACCTTGATGACTAACCCAATGAAGGCTTTATTTGCGCTTGCGCTTACATTCACTTTTTCACTTAACACACTAGCCTCTCCCAATAGTATTATCGCCATTGTTAATGACGAACTCATTACCTTTGATGCTATTAGTGATGAAATCAAACCTTCCTTTACCAGGGCGCAAAAAATAGAACTGGTTGATAATCAAATTGACCTGATGTTGCAATTGGAAAAAATAAAAAAATTCGGCATCAAACCAAAGCTAAGCTCAGTTAATACCATGCTTAGTAATATCGCCTCACAAAATGGGCTAACTTTAACGCAATTACAAGCAAATAATCAATTTGATGAGATTGTTGATAATGTTTCTCAGCGTCTTTCGTTAAAAGGGTTGAAGCAATTTGTCCTACAAAAGGCTGATATCAACTTAACACAAGCAGAAATTGATACCGCTCTTGCTAAGAACCCTAGTAATTCGGATAATTTTAACAAGCAAATTAAAATCGCACAAATTGTGATTAGCTCTGTTGATCAAACGGATTCTTTATTACAGTCTAAAGACAGCTTAATTCAACAACTTTTAATCGAACTCAGTGACAAAATTAATGCCGGCACGTCGTTCTCTAGCTTGGCTAAGTTGCACTCTCAAGATCCATCTTATAAAAATGGTGGTGAGTCAGGATGGCTTGATGAAAATAGGCTACCTGTAGTATTCAAACAGCATTTATCCCAACTAAAGGCAGATGAGTTGTCTCCACCTTTCCAAACTCAACAAGGCTGGAGAGTTATTAAAATCATTGATAAACGCCGTGTGGATAATCACTTGATTGCAGTCAAATCAAAACTCATCCAATCAAAGAAAAATAGCTTCTTTAAAAATTGGGTAAATGAGCTAAGAAAAGGTGCTTATATAGAGATTTTTGATCACAAACTATAAGCGTACTACCCATGTCTAAATCAATTATTATCTTTGGGTTTCATGCCATCCAGGCACAGTTAGATTCTAATCCTGAATGCTTGCTCAAGGTATTAACACTAGATAATCGCAACGATAAACGCCTAAATACGTTAATCACTCAACTTGATCGTTTAGGCATTAATACACAGCAAGCCAACAAACAACAACTCGACAAACTTACCAAAAACCAAACACACCAAGGTATTGCTGCTGAAATATTACTACCCACCCTGCCTAATCTGGATGGCTTAATACATTATGTTGAAAAGCTTAGTAATAGCAGTTTGATATTAATATTAGATTCTATTCAAGACCCAAGAAACTTAGGCGCTTGTTTACGTAGTGCTAATGCTGCTGGTGTGGACTGTGTGGTCATTAATAAAGATGGTTCGGCGCCAATTAATGCATTGGTACACAAAACGTCAGCAGGTGCACTCAACCAACTTAAAATTTTTTCCGTGACCAATTTATCACGCACCATTAAAGCACTAAAAGAACATAATATTTGGGTAGTTGGATTAGATGGTGCAACAGATCAATCAATTTATCAAATTGACCTTACCACACCAACTGCAATTATCATGGGTGCCGAAGGCTCAGGCTTACGCTCGCTGACCAAAAAATCTTGCGACCAATTAGCGATGATCCCAATGCAAGGCAATGTAGAGAGTTTGAATGTTTCTGTTGCTACAGGTATTGCCTTATTTGAAGCTAGCAGACAGCGCAACCTTTAAACTATTGATATTAATTAAACTTAAGCCCTAAAAGCTTGATTTTTTTGGTAAAATTGTCAAGTTTTTAGCAATATCGATGAAACAAGGAATACCTGAGCAAATAAAGCTTTTTAAATTCGCCTCTAGATCATTAATCTTTTCACAAATTTATCAAGTGAAAGATTTTCCTAGAATTAGCGCTTTAGTCAGCAATCAAGACGCACCGGTCAGTGTTGAATTAAGTTTTAGCATTGAGAATAATAGAATTCCTTGTATTGCCGGTAAAATCGAACTGGATGTGGCACTCACCTGCCAACGTTGTTTAAATGAGGTCAGTGTTCATTTACAACCTAAATTTCAGCTTGCTTTTTTGCTAAATGAACAACAAGGTGAAGAGTTAGACTCTAGCTTTGAGACGATTCTAAATGCTGACGAAGAATTTTCGACTATAGAATTTATAACGGATGAAGTGTTAATATCCATCCCGATGATTCCCATGCATAAGCATGAGTGTGCATCGTACAAAGACACAACACCGATAAAAGAGCAAAAGCGTGAAAACCCTTTTGCTATATTAAAACAATTGAAAAACTCAACTAAGGAGTAAAAAAATGGCCGTACAAAAAAGTAGAAAAACCCCTTCAAAAAGAGGTATGCGTCGTTCACACAACGCACTAACTAGTCCAGCGTTATCTGAAGATCAAGAAACAGGTGAAATTCACTTACGTCACCATGTGACTGCTGATGGTTACTACCGTGGCAAAAAGGTCATTAATAAAGTTCAAGACATTCAGGAAGTAGAAGCTTAAGTCCTAATGACGATCAGGGTATCAATTGATGCCTCAGGGGGAGATCATGGGATACCAGTTACTATTACAGCTGGTCTTAAAGCCTTGGGTGCGTTTCAAGACTTACACCTAATTTTTGTAGGTGACGAGTCTGCTATTCAAGCAGAGCTCGCTAAACATTCATCCGCGCAAAAACTATCTAATCGATTTAATATTACTCACGCCAGTGAAGTGATTGCAATGAACGAATCTCCTTCAATCGCACTGCGTAAAAAGAAAGATTCATCAATGCGTGTTGCTATCAATCTAGTCAAAGACGAAACCGTTGACGCCTGTGTTAGTGCTGGCAATACCGGTGCACTAATGGCCATTTCACGCTTTGTATTAAAAACCATTAAAGGTATTGATCGCCCTGCTATTATGGGCCGTATGCCAACCATGACGGGCCATACCCACATGCTAGACCTTGGTGCAAATGTAGATTCTAAACCAGAATCTTTGGTTGAGTTTGCAGTGATGGGCTCTATTGCAGTTGAGCATACTGAAAACATCAACGCACCTAGTGTAGGCTTGCTTAACATTGGTGAAGAAGAGATGAAAGGCAATGACAACATTAAAAAAACAGCAGAACTACTTAAAGCCTCTAATTTAAATTATGTTGGCTTTATTGAAGGTGATGATATTTACAAAGGCACTGTTGATCTAGTGGTTTGCGATGGCTTCGAAGGTAATATTGCACTTAAAGCATCAGAGGGTGTGGCAGCAATGATGGGGCATTATCTAAAGCAGGCATTCACCAAAAATATTTTTACTAAAATTGTTGCTCTGATAGCAACGCCAGTTTTAAAAGATTTCAAATCCAGTTTAGACCCTGGAAAGTATAATGGTGCTAGCTTATTAGGCCTTCGTGGCATCGTGGTTAAAAGCCATGGTGGTGCCAACATCGATTCATTTTTCCAAGCAATTAAAGAAGCCTACCTTGAAGCGCACGCTAAAATCATTGAGAAGATCACCGCTCAGGTATCATTAGAATTAGAAAACCAACAAGGTAAAGGTAATGAGTAAATTTGCAAGAATAATTGGTACAGGTTCTTATTTACCACCTAAAGTAGTGACTAATGACGACTTATCCAAAACCATTGACACTTCTGATGAATGGATTACTAGCAGAACAGGCATTAAAGAAAGACGCATCGTTACCGATGAATCTACCTGTGATTTAGCCGCTATTGCCTCTAATAACGCACTTGAAATGGCAGGTATCGATGCCAGTGAATTAGACCTAATCATCCTTGCCACTACCACGCCAGATAAAATATTCCCAGCAACGGCAACCATGTTGCAAACGGCGATTGGTGCATCGTGTCCTGCTTTTGACCTTCAATCTGTTTGTGCAGGTTTTGTCTTTGCACTGACTACGGCTGAGCAATATATTAAAACCGGCGCAGCTAATAAAGTACTGGTCGTTGGTAGTGAAACCTTATCTCGCATTGTTGATTGGAATGACCGCTCGACGGCCATTCTTTTTGGTGATGGCGCTGGTGCCGTTGTGCTTAGTGGTAGTGAAGAAACCGGTATTCTACATTCAAAACTCTTTAGTGATGGTAATTACTTATCTTCATTACAAGTGAGCAATAACTATATCAATGAAACCGGCTTTATTAAAATGTCGGGCAATGAAGTCTTTAAGATTGCTGTTAGTCGTCTCTCTTCTTTAGCGGAAGAAACGCTTAAGGAATGCAATATGAATTCAGATGAGCTTGATTGGATGGTACCTCATCAAGCTAATATTCGTATTATTTCTGCAGTCGCTAAACGCATTAAAACCCCAATGGACAAAGTCATTGTTACCCTGGAAAAACACGGCAATACTTCAGCGGCTTCTATTCCATTAGCCTTAGATACAGCGGTGCGAGATGGTCGTATTCAAAAAGGTCACACCTTGTTATTTGAGGGTATTGGTGGTGGTTTTAGCTGGGGCAGTGTTTTAGTTAAATTCTAAAACTTTCTTGATTGTAATTGCTCAGTCAAATTATACAATTCATCTGCATCCACACTTAATTTCTCTAACTTTTTAAAAGCCTGTTGATACAGTTGCTGATAGGTTTTTGTTGCCTTATCTAAACCTAATAGCGCAGGATAAGTCGGTTTATTTTTATCAGCATCTGAATGCTGTTTTTTGCCTAATACACCTTCAGGGGTTAGTACATCTAAAACATCATCCTGAACTTGGTAAGCCAGGCCAATATCCTGCGCAAAGCCGTCTAATATCTGCCGATCTTCAGTACGACACTGGCTTGAAACCAAAGCGCCTAATTTAACCGAACAACTGAGTAATGCACCGGTTTTCTTTCGGTGCATGTTTTGTAAAGTTTCAATATCAATGATTTTTGAAACCACAGACAAATCAATTGACTGACCTTCGGCCATCTCAAAGGCTGCATGTGTGAGTGCTTGCAATAAAGCTATTCGCACCTCAGTTGATAAACCATCATCATTGGTTAACACCTCAAAGGCTAAGGCCTGTAAGCCATCACCCGCCAATATAGCCTGAGCCTCGCCAAATTGCTTATGACAAGCAGGTTGATTATGGCGTATATCATCATCATCCATCGCTGGTAAATCATCATGAATCAAAGAGTAAGCATGAATTAATTCCACAGCGCAAGCACTCGAATCGACTAAATCAAGATCTGCACCAAAAGTATTGGCCACAGCATAGGTTAAGATGGGTCGAAAACGCTTGCCGCCAGATAGCACACTATAACGCATGGCTTCGGTCAAGCTGCCTTGGCTCGATAAATATCCGTCTAGGTGTTGATTAACACGTTGAGTGTAGTCTTTAAAACTCATAAAATCGTCTTTAAAGTCAGTCTAACGGTTTTTGAGTTTGATAATCATCATCAGCACTTAACAATGCGATTTTTTGCTCCGCTTTGCTCAGTGCTGATTGGCATTGACGTGTTAACTGTACGCCTTGTTCGAAATACTTCAACGAGTCTTCCAGGCTTAAATCACCAGATTCCATGGTTTTTACAATGCTTTCCAATTCCAGCAAGCCTTTATTAAAATCAAATTTTTTTGTCATATTATCTTTCTCCGCCACCACCGGCTTTATTAAGTATTTTATCCATTAACCATGCTGGTAACAACCTCATTAATATGGCAAACAATTTGGTTGGAAAAGTCACATGATAATGAATCCTTGCTTGCTTGGCGCATAATGCGTGTTGTGCGCATTTTAATACTGCCGTTGCTGGCAAAGTAAAATCAGCTAATTCATCAGATTGCAAACGCTTAATCATTTTTTCATAATTTGATTTGTAATCACTATTGTCCATATCCACATGTTTCATAAATGCCTTATAGGCATTGATTCTAAATTTAGATTCAATGGGTCCTGGTTGAATTAAGGACAACTGCACATTGGTATTCGCCAACTCTAAGCGCAATGTGTTCACCAACCCTTCTATGGCAAATTTAGAGGCATTATAAGGCCCTCTAAAAGGCATTGCTACAAAACCCAATACCGAGCTTAAATAAATAATTCGACCTTCATTCTTTGACTTCATTTTTGGCAAAACCAAATTGGTGAGCTCGTGCCAACCAAATACATTGGTTTGAAATTGCTCTTCTAACGCTTGACGAGAAATATCTTCCAACGCCCCCACTTGCCCATAAGCGCCGTTATGAATCAAACCGTACAAATCATCCGTTTGTTCAAAAACAGCTTTAATTGCTGCATTAATAGACCGAGATGAGGACAAATCTAGCACAAAAGTATCAAAACCTTGTTGTTTGAGTTGCTCTACGTCTTTAATATCTCTGGCGGTAGCAAATACTCGATAACCCTCATGCTTTAAGCCTTGTGCTAAACACAGGCCAATCCCACTAGAGCAGCCCGTAATTAGGACTGATTTCATTGTTGTGCTTTAGTCCAAAATTTAGCCACATCCTCCAACTCAGGGTTGATACTTTGTGAGCGTAGTAATAAGAAGTCATAAGCCATTCTAAATCGTGGATTTTGTAATAAATCATCCACTTTCTTGGGGTGCATTTTTTCTAGTTTTGATTGCATTATCCAAATATCTTTAATTCTAGCAGTGAGCCACTTTGGTAATGAAACTTGCTTAATTTGATTGATAATTACTTCTTCAGAGGCTTGAGTCATTGCCAAATAAAATGAACGCTGTTTTTTCTTAATCATAACAAAGCGCTCATTTTGCGCTTGCCATAAAAAGACAGCAAACAAAAAAGCAGGGGTAACAGGCTTATTTTGTTTAATGCGTGCGGCCGTATTTAATAAGGCTTTTTTAATAAAATCATTTTTATGTGTTTGCTTAAACAAATGCTTTAATAAGCCGTATTTTTCCAATTGCTCATAAACTTCAAATGAATATTCATTATGAAACAACTTAATACATTCTTCATATAAACGCGCTGGGGAGATATTACTGAGTAACGGAGCTTGATCTAAAATACAATTTTTTACTTCATCACTAAGTTCGGCACCTAATTTTTCTCCAAAACGAACTGCCCTGATCATGCGTACAGGGTCTTCAGAAAAACGAAGTTTAGCCTCGCCAATAATATGAATCTCTCTCGCTTCAAGGTCTTTTAAACCACCAACATAATCAATCACTTCATGTTTGTGGATATCGTAATATAGCGCATTAATGTTAAAATCTCGACGCACTACATCGTCTTCAAGATTACCGTAACAATTATCACGCACGATTACACCGCTCTTTGCTGTTTGCACCTGTCCTGATCGAAAAGTAGCCACCTCGATAAATTTACGAGCAGAAAACATCACATGCACTAAACGAAAACGTCGTCCAATTAAACGTGAGCGTTTAAACAGTTTGTGCACTTGTTCAGGCTTGGCATTAGTTGCTATATCAAAATCTTTAGGTTCTAAACCGAGCAACAAGTCTCGAACACAGCCACCCACTAAATACACCTCAAAACCAGCCTTATGAATGGTATTGACTACCTTTAGCGCGTCTTTGTCTAGGAATTTTTTGTCAAATTTTATACTTTGACGAATAGGTTTCATAAAATTATAAATGTTGAAGATTGACCACAGGTTGCTGAGTCCAGCCACTACGTTGATACTCGGCAATCACTTCAGTGTAAACACCACCACGCACATTAAAAATCGATTTTAAACGCATAAAACGAGGATTGGTTGCTGCCACTAAATCATCTAAAATTTGGTTAGTGACCGCCTCATGAAAAGTGCCCTCATCACGAAATGACCAAATATACATTTTTAAAGATTTAAGTTCAACACAGGCTTTGTCAGCAATATATTCCAAATGTAGCGTGGCAAAATCAGGCTGCCCTGTTTTTGGACACAAACAAGTGAACTCTGGCATATCGATTCTAATAACATAATCACGATCGGCATTAGGATTATCAAAAACTTCTAACTCTTTATTGGGCTTACTTGGCATTGGATACATCCTTAAATGAAAATTTATCGACTATTTTATCAAGATAATGGGTAAATTTTCCATGTCTATAAAAATAGAAAATTAAAATAAATAATAGCATGAGTACGTGCACCCACCATAACCCTACGATTGGGATTGAATCACCGCGCTCCAGGGTAGATTTGGCAATTAATAAAGCGTTGTTATATAAGATAAAGATAACCACGCCAATCAATACCCCTAAATTTTTACCACCTCTAGGTGAGGCTTTACCAAGCAAAATACCTAAAATGGATAAAATTAATACACTCAATGGTTGCGATAAACGCCATTGCAACTCAGCGGTGGCTTTAAGGTCATTAGAGCCTAGCAAATCTAGTGTCCCCTGCCCTTCAACCTTGCTGTAATTACTGGCAGATCTTTGCACTTCACCATCAATAATTTGCAAATCATACAAATCAAAATTGAGAATTTTTTTATTAGTTTCACCCGGGAATCCGTGATAACGTGTCCCTTCTTTTAAGCGTAAATACACACTACTAGTCGTTGCATCGGTGTATTTTTGAGCTTGTTTAGCTAATGTAATTATTGGCTCACCACCAGCTAAAGCATAAATGAAAATCTCTTCCATTGCTTGGTCGCTACCTTGATTGCTGTCTTTAACTTTAGAGGCATAAAAAACAATCTCACCATCTTTAAACTCTTGAAATTCACCTTGTTTAATGAATGAAAATTCTGAAGCATTCTCGGTGCGATCCATAATCATGCTTCTTTGTTGTTTAGACCATGGCACTGCAACCGTGGTTAAAAATAAAATAAACACAAAGATAGTTATTGTGATTGGCTGAATAAACACCATAAGGTGCTTGTCACCTAAACCGAGAGAGTTCATTACAATCGCTTCAGAACTTTTATACAGTTTGCTAACTGATAAGATAATCGCTAAAAATAGAGACAATGACAAAATCAGAGGGATGTCTCTAATCATTTTAAAGCCAATCAAAGGAAGCAAATCCACCACAGGAATGCCTTGTCTAAGGCTCTCCTTAATAACCAAGACCAGTTGATTTCCAAATACAACCAAACCAATCACAATAAACACGGCTGCCAATAATACCAATACATTACGCATTAAATATTTGGCAATAATTGTGTTAATCAAGCGCAAAGCTTGCTTAAAAATAGAGGCTGGCTTCATGACTTATAAGTATAAGCGAAGGCTTGCATTAAGGGGTTTTTTATTTCTTTTGTGACATTGATGAGAAGAACTCGTCATTGGTTTTGGTCAATTTCAAACGATCAATTAAAAATTCTGCCGCTTCTACTGTGTCCATCGGGTGCAAAATCTTACGCAAAATCCACATCTTCTGTAATTCTTTCTCATCGGTAATTAACTCTTCACGACGCGTACCAGAAGCATTAATATTAATGGCTGGGAAAATACGCTTTTCACTTAAGCGACGCTCAAGATGTAATTCCATATTACCGGTGCCTTTAAATTCTTGATAGATAACTTCATCCATCTTAGAGCCGGTATCAACTAGTGCAGTCGCAATAATAGTAATACTGCCGCCATTTTCAATATTTCTAGCTGCACCAAAAAATCTTTTTGGACGCTGTAATGCATTTGCATCAATACCACCGGTTAACACTTTACCCGAAGAAGGTGCAACGGTGTTATACGCTCTTGCAAGACGAGTAATAGAGTCAAGCAAGATAACAACATCCTTACCCTGCTCTGCGCGTCTTTTAGCTTTTTGAATCACCATTTCTGCCACTTGAACGTGGCGCTTTGCTGATTCATCAAAAGTTGAGGCAATCACTTCACCACGTACAGTGCGGGCCATTTCCGTTACTTCCTCAGGACGCTCATCAATCAACAATACAATGAGTTCACATTCTGGATGGTTGCGAGAGATTGAGGTAGCAATATTTTGCATAATCATGGTTTTACCGGCCTTAGGCGGTGCAACCAATAAACCCCTTTGCCCTTTACCAAAAGGAGAGACTAAATCAATAACTCGCGCTGTAATATCTTCAGTACCGCCATTACCAATCTCGAGCTTGATTCGTTCATCTGGATGAATAGGTGTTAATGAAGAAAATGGCACTCGATTTCTAACACTCTCTGGGTTTTCACCATTAACTTCAGATACTTGAACCAATGCAAAATATTTTTCCCCTTTCTTGGGTGCGCGAATTTTTCCCGCAACCAAATCACCCGTAGACAAATTAAAGCGTTTAATTTGATTGGGGGAAATATAAATATCATCAGCTCCTGAGGTGTAAGAATCGTCACTCGATCTTAAAAATCCATAGCCATCTTGCAATATATCAAGTGTACCATCGCCGATTACCTCTTCATTATTGGCTGCTTTAGCTTTGAGAATAATAAAAATAAGGGTTTGTTTTTTAGCGCGAGAAATATTTTCAGCACCTAAAGATTGTGCCAATTCTAATAATTCCTCTGGGGATGATTTTTTTAGTTCTGATAGTTTCATGGATTGTCCGATATGGATGAAAGGAGATGCTAACAAGAATGGCTAACATCGATGCGCTTAGCGCGAGATAATTTTTTTTAAATTAAAAGTTTGTTATAAAAAAATGATTCACTTTATTAGATGAATCGCCTATGTTTTAAATACTTGCGTCAATAAAAGCGCTTAATTCTGCTTTACTTAAAGCACCCATTTTGGTTGCCTCAACTGCGCCGTCTTTAATAATCAGCATTGTTGGAATGCCACGAACACCATATTTTGGCGGTGTTTGGTCATTTTCATCAACGTTAATTTTAGCAATGGTAATTTTGCCATCATATTCATCAGCAATTTCGTCTAATACTGGCGCTAACGCTTTACAAGGGCCACACCAAGGCGCCCAAAAATCTACCAAAACTGCTTGTGATGAATTAATAACATCGGCTTCAAATGAGCTATCCGTTACTATTTTAATTTTGTCATTCATATGTTTGTGTAATGTTTGTCTGAAAGGAATAAGTCACAGCAGAAGAGCTGTTGTTAGGCAAATTATATCGATTATTCACCCTTTGTGTTATTATTTTACAATTTTTCTTCCAATGTTTGTTTAAGAAGTCTTTCTTCTGCTGCACTCAAGGGTTGTTTTTTAGCGTTACTAATAAAGAAAATATCTTCCACGCGCTCACCCATGGTTGTAATTCTTGCATTTACTAAGTGAATACCAAGCTGATGAAAAATATAAGCAATATTAGACAACAGACCCTGCTTATCAATCACATTAATCTCAACTTTAGTTAAGTTCCATTTTTCATTATGAGAAAAAGCAATGTTCATTTTGTGATCAAAATGGCGATGTATTGATTTGTCACCCGCCTCTTTCACGCTTAAGGTCATTTGATCAAGCTCAGCCTCTATTTCTTGATTAAGGTTAATTTGTTCCAAGATATTATCTTGTAAAACACTAATGGTGTTGTAAGCCTTATGGTCTTTTGTAGTCAATATTTTTGCATCAACAATATCCAAGCCTAACTTCTCAATAATACTCACTAATTTACAAAATAAGCCTTTTGAATCATCACCATAAACAAAAATATCAACAACATTATGCTCAGACAAACGCGATACAACTCTAATTTTTTTATCTGTTGGTTTCATTACTAACCATAAATGCCACAAAATATCCTCTACTTCATAACGCAGGAAATAATCCTTAGGCAAGGTTAAAAATATTTGTTCAATTTGTTGAGTATCGTAACCTTGTTGATTAACGCCACTTAAAACTGATTGTTTAATTTGTTTAATTTGTTTAGCCATATTGGGTGGTTTAGTTATCCCACTCAACAAGTGCTCCTTGGTTTTATAAAACAATTTTCTCAATAATGAGTCTTTCCAATTGTTCCACAAATCAACTTTAGTAGCGCGAATATCTGCCACTGTTAATAAATACAACAACTCTAAAAATTGCACCGAACCGACTGCTTTGGCAAATCGGTCAATCACTTCAAAATCTTCTAAATCTTGCTTTTGCGCTGTTTGTGACATGAGTAAATGCTGTTCAACCAGACCCGCTACCAACGTTATGTCATCAGCTCTTAATTGGTGATGTTTACAAAAAACTATAGCATCTTGAGCACCCAAGCTTGCATGGTCACCGCCACGACCTTTGGCAATATCGTGAAAAAGCCCTGCCAATAATAATAATTCTGGCTTGTTAATGGTTTTGGCAATCTCACTGCACAGTTCAAACTCTTTGGCAAATTCAGATACAAAAAAACGCCTCAAATTTCTAATTACAAATAACGTATGTTGATCTACCGTATAAGTATGAAATAAATCATATTGCATCAAGCCTGTAATCTGCCCAAATGATGGAATATAGTGCTCTAAAATACCGTAACGATTCATCAACTTTAACGCTTTATTAACTCCACGTTTTTGTTGTAACAACTCAATAAACAAGCGATTATTTTGGCGTTTCTTGTAATAATTTTCATCAATTAAATCTAAATCTAACTGCATTTGTCTGAGCGTTCCAGCATTAATACCACGCACATAATTGTGTTTAGCAATCAATAAGAAGATTTCAATAAAAGCGGTTGGGTGTTTTTTAAAAACTTCATCATTAGTAGCTTGAATATAGCCATAACTAATCACAAAATTCTCATTGAGATTTTGTGTGTGAAGTATTCGATCTTCCAACAGTTGTAGCAAGATATCATTCAAGCGCGATACTTTGGTTACCGTGCGATAATAATCTTTCATGAATTGCTCAACCGCCATAAAATCAGTGTCAATATAACCTAACATGCTGGCCAATTCTTTTTGATACTGAAAGGCAATTCTGTCTTCTCGACGTTTGGCAATTACGTGCAAGGCGAAACGCACTTTCCACAAAAACAATTGACCTTGTTTCAATAAGTCATATTCACACTCGCTCAAGTAAGATTTATCAACCAAATCAGATAAAAGGTTGACATCAAAATACCATTTTGCCACCCAAGCAACCGTTTGAATATCTCTCAAACCACCCGGACTTTCTTTTAAATTAGGCTCAAGGTTATAGGCTGTATTTGAATAATTGAGATGACGATTATGCTGTTCTTTTTGTTTTTCAACTAAAAATGACTGAGACGACCAATTGCTCGACTTAATCATCGATTTCATCTTTAGAAACAAAGTGTTGTTACCAACCAATAATCGAGATTCTAATAAATTAGTAACAACACTTAGATCATTAATTTCTATCTCACAGTCATTAATATCACGTGTTGCATGGCCTACTTCTAAACCCACATCCCATAAGAAGGTTAAAAAACTAGAAACACTTTTTTGGTGCTGATCATGTGTGCCGTTTGGAATTAAAATCAATAAATCAATATCAGAATACAGGTGTAATTCGCCTCGACCAAAACCGCCGACAGCCACCAAACATAATTTAGGATCAATCTCAAATGTTTGCCAAATATCTTTTAAAAGCGCATCAACACCATTACTACGGGCTAGCACTATTGACTCTACTGAGTCAGGATCTTTTAAAAAATCAGCTTCAAGTGATTGTTGTAATGTTTGATATTGAGTTTTAAATTGCTCTAAATTCATAACTCAAATGATAACTGATTAATTCGAATGTTGAGCAATATAATCAAGCGCCAAATTAAGGCGGGCCAAGGTTCTTTCCTTGCCAACAAGCTCAGCCACTACATCAATACTGCCTGCATTACCTGTGCCACTGAGCGCCAACCTAAAAGGTTGACCAACTTTGCCAAAACCAACACCCTGCTCATCACATACCGTTTTTACAATATCGTGAATCGCTGTACTCGACCAATCTTCTAGTTGTGAATAATGATCAATTAAAGCTTTAATGATTGGCTCAGCTGCAGGTTTAAACTGCTTGCTAGCGGATTTTTCGTCAAACTGATCAAAATCTTGATAAAACATTTTCATGCTTTCAGCCATTTCAACCAAAGTTTTACTGCGCTCTCTGAGTGCATCAATCACTCTGGTGACATCAGGGCCGTTACTAACATCAATTACTTGATTATTAAGATGCCAATCAATCTGCTCAATCAAATGCGTCATATCAGCGGTTTTTATGTATTCTTGGTTAAGCCATAATAATTTATCTTGGTTAAAACTACCTGGTGCTTTATTAACATCTTTTAGATCAAATAATCGAATCATTTCATCAATAGAAAACACTTCCTGATCACCGTGTGACCAACCCAAACGCACCAAATAATTTAACAAGGCTTCTGGCAAAAATCCAGCATCACGATACGCCATTACGCTCACCGCACCATGGCGCTTAGAAAGTCTTGCACCATCACCACCCAAAATCATCGGCAAGTGTGCAAAGGTTGGTAGATCCCAACCAAGCGCTTCATATAAATTGATTTGCCTAGGGGTATTGTTAATATGGTCATCACCACGAATCACGCAGTCAATCTCCATATCATGATCATCCACCACCACAGTCAAATTGTAAGTGGGTGTACCATCACTACGTGCAATAATCAAATCATCGAGCTCTTTGTTGTGTACGCTAATCTCGCCCTTGACCAAATCTGAAAATACCACATTACCCTCGACTGGATTACGAAAACGCACCACGCCAGCAGTTAGATTCTTATGTTGGCAATGGCCGTCATATTTGGCTTTTTCACCCTTGGCCATTAATTCATCACGCAGGGTTTGTAGGCGTTCTTGCGAACATTCGCAATAATAAGCTTTGTCTTCTTCTAGAAGCTGTTGAACTACAACCTTGTATCGATCAAATCGATCAGTTTGATAATAAGGGCCCTCGTCATGATCTAATCCTAGCCATTTCATGCCATCCAAGATCGCATCAACTGAGGCTTGGGTAGAGCGCTCTCGATCTGTATCTTCAATACGCAAGATAAATTGACCTTGCTCTTTTCTGGCCCACAACCAAGCAAATAATGCTGTTCTAGCGCCACCAACATGTAAGTAGCCTGTTGGAGAAGGGGCGAATCTTGACTTCATTACCTTAAGAAACCTTTTCAGCTTTAACGTACCAAGCTTGTGCTTTTTCAGTATCTTTTGGCACTTCCTTTCCGTCTTCATAGAGCATACCCAGGGCATACATTGCACCTGGTAAGCCAAAATCGGCTGCTTTTTCAAACCACTCAATGGCTTTATTAATATCTTTTTCTACACCCTCGCCGGTCATATAAGCCACGCCAATCATGTGATGTGCAATAACATGGCCTTGTTCAGCCGCATGAATAAAGTTCTCAAGGCCTAAAGGTTGGTTTTCAACCAAACCCAAACCATTCATTTGCATCATGCCTAAACGCCATAATGATTCTGCATCACCTTGAGCAGCCAGTGGTGCTAATAACTGGTAAGCCATAGAAAAATTTTTCGAATCAAAAGCGGCTATACCACTGTGTAAATCTGCTGAGAAAGCATCGGTTTCGTTAGAATTAGGCATTGTTGTTTATATTTAAAAATAGAATAATTTTACACGGTTATAATGTATTTTTAAACCTTCAAACAACCTCAATAGTAGTATGGAATTCAACCAACAAGAATCTGAACAAAATTCTATTATTTCTGTTGAAGATTCCCAAATTAAATTGGCACATGCCACACTAAAGACCCCTTGTTTTATCTCACCCAAATATTTCACAGAAACCAAAATAACCAATTTAGATAACTTAGATAAAATTTCACTTTTTCCGCTAAGCTCTCAAGATGATATTGATATACTCATCATTGGCACAGGAAGTATGACTCAGTTCTTACGCCCTAAACAACAAATAGCCATTCAACAAATGGGTATTGGCGTCGAATGTATGAATAGTGAGTCTGCTTGCCGAAGTTTTAACTTATTATTATCTGACATTCGACGCGTTGGATTACTACTGTTATGACACGCACGCTATTTGGAAAAATTCGTCATTTTTGGCATTACTTTAAAATGGATACGCCGCTATTCTTACTATTGATTGTCATTAGTTCATTTGGCTTAATTGTGCTTTATAGTGCTTCTGCTAACTCAACAACCTTGCTTTATAAACAGATTACACACTTCACACTGGCCTTTGGCGTGATGCTGGTGATTGCACAAATACCGCCTTACCTTTTCCGTCGTTATTCGCCCTATCTTATGTTGTTTGGTATTTTTTTATTAACCCTTGTGCTACTATTTGGCTCTAGTAGTGGTGGTGCCCAGCGCTGGCTCGATTTAGGGTTTGTACGTTTTCAGCCTTCTGAATTAATGAAAGTCATTGTGCCGATTGCTATCGCATCCATCCTTAGTGAAAAAACCCTACCACCCAAACCACTGCCTATATTGATTTCTATTATCGCTATTATTGCCATTGTTTTGCTAATTGCCAAACAGCCCGATTTAGGCACTTCATTGCTCATTGGTGCTAGTGGTGTTTATGTGTTATTTTTCTCAGGTGTTCGTATTCAATTAATTAAATACAATAATTGGCTAAATTTTGGTTTGATAAGTACCTTAATTGGTAGTGGTGGTTATATCGCTTGGAACTACCTACTAATGGCTTATCAAAAAAAACGCATTCTCACGCTAATTGACCCAAGCTCTGATCCGCTCGGTGCAGGTTATCATATTTTACAATCTAAAATCGCTATTGGCTCTGGTGGCTTGTTAGGCAAGGGTATCGAACAAGGTTCGCAATCTCAACTTAACTTTTTACCTGAGCACACTACCGACTTCATCTTTGCTGTGATTGCTGAAGAATTAGGCTTCTTAGGCGTGCTACTACTTTTGTCTATTTATGGTCTTATTATTTATCGCTGTTTTATTATTTCTTTTGAATCAGAAGATACTTTTTCTAAATTACTTGGTGCCAGTCTAACTCTAATTTTCTTTACTTATATTTTTGTTAATATCGGCATGGTGTCGGGCTTACTACCTGTGGTTGGCGTACCCCTGCCTTTAATCAGCTATGGTGGATCTTCACTCATTACTCTAATGAGTGGCTTTGGTATTATTATGTCTATCCGAAAACACAAAACACCAAGTTATCTTTCCCAGCTGTAAAAAATGTTACGATTATTAGCCTTATCACTACTGTTACTCTCATCAACCATATCGGCTAAAACATTACCTGCCACACAGTTTAAATCCACTCAAAACTTTATCAATAAAATGGTGAAAGAACACCGTTTTAATAAAAACGAATTAATGCTTATTTTTTCCAAAATCGAATTAACGATAGCGGATAAATCCAAGGAAAAAATCAAGAAAAAGAAAAAACCAAAAAGTAAGCCAATGGCTTGGGATAAATACAAAGGCTTATTTCTCACACAAACACGCATTCAAAACGGGGTGAAATTTTGGAATGACAATCTCGATACTTTAAAGCGAGCTGAAACCACTTACAACGTACCAATCGAAATTATGGTTGCTATTCTTGGCATAGAAACCAGTTATGGTCATAATAAAGGCACACACCCTACGTTTGAAACTTTGGTGAAACGCGCCTTTGGTAATTACCGACGACGTAATTTTTACAAAAAAGAGCTTGAATCTTTCTTGCTTATGTCGCGTGAAAACGCCATACCAGTACTCGCTATTAAGGGCTCATATGCGGGTGCAATGGGCTATCCACAATTTATTGCTAGCTCGTACCGTCATTACGCGGTTGATTTTAATCAAGACGGAAAAATTGATTTATTTTCAGATCCAATTGATGCCATCGGCTCCATTGCCAATTATTTTGACAAACACCAATGGCACGACTTTGGCGAGATCGCACGTCCTATTTCATTATCAAGTACGCATTTAAAATACGCCAAACGCTCTACCAACAAGCCCAAGAAAAATACGCAATATTGGCGCAACAAAGGTTTGAGTATTGACCCAGACATTCCTAATAAAACCAAACTCGCCTTCATTCGCTTGCCGCAACAAAAAATTGACGAAACCTGGCTCACTTTTTGGAATTTCTATGTGCTAACCCGTTATAATCACGATAACAGATATGCCATGGCTGCTTATCAATTATCAGAAAAAATAAAACAACAATTCAATCAAAATAATCACTAAAAATATATGAAATATCAATTACTTATAAAGAAAATATCAACCTTATTTATTGTCGCAATTAGCATCACTTCGCTTAACCTTCAAGCCGCTATTTTTATCACCCCAAAACAACCTTCCATCAATGCAGCCTCATACGCTGTACTTGACTATAACTCGGGTGCTATTATTGCCTCAAACAAGCCCCATGAAAAGCGTGCACCAGCCAGCTTAACCAAGTTAATGACAGCTTATGTGGTTTTCCAACTCATTCAAGATGGCAGAGCAAGCTTAGAAGATGATGTAAAAATTAGTGAAAAAGCCTGGAAAACCATGGGTTCAAAAAGTTTTGTTGAAGTGGGAAAAACCATCAAACTTAAGATTTTACTTAAAGGCATGATTATCCAATCAGGTAATGATGCTGCCGTTGCTCTAGCAGAGCACATTGCTGGTACAGAAGGTACTTTTACCGCTTACATGAATAAATACGCGCAAGGGCTTGGCATGGATAACACTCGCTTTGAAAATGCCTCTGGTCTCGACTATAAAGATCAGCACACCACAGCGTTTGACATGGCTAAATTAGCTTCCGCCACCATTAAAGATTTCCCAGAATTCTATCCTTGGTACAGCGAAAAAGAGTTCACTTACCATGATATTAAACAACGCAATCGTAACAAACTCTTATGGAGTGACAAAACAGTTGATGGCCTAAAAACTGGCTTTACCAAAAAAGCAGGCTATAACTTAGTCGCAAGCGCTAATCGCATGGATATGCGCCTAATCTCTGTGGTATTAGGTTCAACTAGTGTTGAAGCACGTACCGCACAAACACAAAAAATTCTTGACTATGGCTTTCGTTTTTTCGAGACTAAAAATATTGGCGCTATCACCAAGAGTGTACCAATCAGTAACTCTACCAAAGACGAAATAAAAGTCGGTCTTCAAAACTCAAAAGCAATCACGCTAGCGCGTGGTCAATACAAATTATCTCAACAAGCGATTGAGTTAAACGCCGGACTCTCTGCACCCATCAAAAAAGGGGATAGTATCGGCCATTTAGTCATTAAATTTGAAGGTAAAAACCTTGCAAAACTGCCACTTGTTGCACTTGAAGATGCGCCGGAAGCTGGATTCTTTAGTCAAATTTGGAACTGGATATTATCCCTACTAGGGCTTTAATGGTCTATCTTAACGGCAATTTTATTGCAAAAAACAAAGCCTCTATTTCCGTTATGGATAGAGGCTTTTTATTTGGTGATGGCGTCTATGAAGTCATCCCTGTTTATCAGGGCAAAATATTCCGCCTAACCGAGCATTTAGATCGCCTGCAAAATAGCCTTGATTCAATACAAATCACCAATCCTTATTCTCATGATGAATGGCAATCCATTCTAACCAAGCTAAGTGGCCTTTCGTCTGCATTAGATCAATCACTTTATCTGCAAATTACCCGTGGTGCTGATACCCAACGTAAACACAACTTTGATACTTTGACACCAACCGTGTATATCGAAACCAGCCCACTCATCGCTAAAACGAAATCTCAATTAGAAAATGGTTTTTCTGCCATGACCCGAGAAGACATTCGTTGGCATCGATGCGATATCAAAGCCACCTCATTATTAGCCAATATTCTCTACGCACAAGAAGCCAAACAACATCAAGTTGAAGAGATGATTTTATCTCGCAATCATCAGATTACCGAAGGTGCCACTTCTAATGTGTTTATGCTAAAAGATAACACCTTATTCACACACCCTACTGGCCCTAATATTCTTTCAGGTATCACCCGTGATTTAGTCATCAGTAGTGCCAAAGCTTGCAAGCTCAATGTACAAGAAACGCCATTTTCATTAGATGATATTCAACAGGCTGACGGATTGTGGATCTCAAGTTCAACACGCGAGATTATGCCCATCACTTTGCTAGATGATCAACCCATTAACCAAGGCGTTATTCACCCAGCCTGGTCATGTGTATTTGATTATTACCAACAACTCAAAAATGACTGATCAACGCCTAGACTTACTCACTGATTGGCTAGAGACTTTTTTTGGTGATGAAAATTTTGTTATCACCACAGCCAGCGATGATGCCAGCTTTCGTCGTTATTTTAGAATTGAGCGTGATAATACTTGCTTTATTGCTATGGATGCACCGCCTTCAAAAGAAAACTGCGAGCCCTTTATTCGTATCGCCAAGCATCTAATTACGGGTGGTGTTCATGCCCCAAAAATTATCGAAACTAATTTAGAACTGGGCTTTTTACTGCTAGAAGATTTAGGCAATCAAACCTTTTTAAACGCCCAACAAAAAAACTTTGAACTTCAGCATTACAAAAATGCCATTGATGTTCTCATCGATATTCAATCACTAGAAATTGAAGCTGTCAATATTCCTAACTATGATGCTGCATTATTAACAACAGAAATGCAACTACTGATTGATTGGTATTTGCCAGTACTCAGTAGCGAGCACCACACTCAATTACAAACAATTTTTGCTTTATTAAGTGATAACGCACTAAACACTGATCAAGTCTTTGTCCATCGTGATTACCATTCACGCAACTTAATGCTATTAGATAATAACGAATTGGGCGTCATTGACTTTCAAGATGCAGTAGTTGGATCCAATACTTACGATTTAGTTTCACTGCTTAAAGACGCCTACTTTGAGCTCAAACCAACCGAGGTGCAAGTCTTGCTTGTCTATTTTTATGAGCAAGCTAATATCCAAAACCCTTTTGCCAAATTTGAAAAACAATTTGATCTCATGGGCTTGCAACGCCACCTTAAAGTATTAGGCATATTTAAACGCTTGTCACTTCGTGATGGCAAACACCAGTATCTAGCAGATATCCCGCTAGTGGCTAAATATGTGCTTGCTATTGCTAATAAATACCCAGAACTAAAGTCACTCAGTAATATTCTTGAATTAGCCAACCACCAAACCCACGCCATGATTCTAGCCGCAGGTCGTGGCCAGCGCATGATGCCACTCACGGCAAATACACCAAAACCTTTAATCAAGGTTAAAAACACCACACTTATAGAGCATTCAATCAACGCGCTTAAGCAAGCTAAAATCACCAATATCGTCATCAACACTTCGTATTTAGGCGAGCAACTAATTACACATCTAGGTGATGGCTCTAAGTTTGGGGTTCGTATTAATTATAGCGATGAATCGGCGGGTGCATTAGAAACGGCTGGCGGTATTATCAAAGCCCTGCCACTCTTAGGTGACAAACCCTTTGTTGTGATTAACTCCGATGTGTTGTGCGATTATGATTTATCCAAACTCACGCTACCGATTGGGTCACTTGCACATTTGGTGCTGATTGACAATCCACCTCACAATCCAAATGGTGATTTCTCATTGGTGAACAACCATCAAGTTACCAATGTTCATGGTCAGTCTTACACTTTTTCAGGTATTGGCATTTACCATCCAGACTTGTTCAAATCACACTTAGAGTTTGAGCAAAAATTACCGCTCTACCCCATTCTTAAAGAAGCCATCGCCAACGGCCAACTGAGTGGTGAGTATCATAACGGCTACTGGCAAGATGTCGGTACACCTGATCGTTTAAAACAAGCTAACAATTCTTAAATAGAAAGCAGATATAAATGTAAAATAGTTTTTGGTAGTGCTAAGGGTGCGCCGACAATGAATGGTTATGAACTCCGCCAGGTCCGGAAGGAAGCAACGGTAATAATTTTTTCATGTGTTGGATGTTATTCTTGGTGCTGCCACTTTTATTTAAAGTAAACTATTTTAATGAGTCAACATTATCAAGTTTTAGCCCGTAAATATCGCCCTCACACTTTCAGTGAAATGGTGGGTCAAACACACACAGTCAAAACACTCATTAACGCACTTGATGCTGATAGCTTACACCATGCTTTTTTGTTTACCGGTACGCGTGGTGTCGGCAAAACCACCATTGCTCGCATATTCGCCAAATCTATCAATTGTGAAGCTGGTGTTAGCTCTAAACCTTGTGGAAAATGCCCTACTTGTATTGAAATTGACCAAGGTCAATCGGTTGACTTAATTGAACTAGATGCTGCTTCGCACACAGGTGTGGATAACATGCGCGTTATTTTAGAAAATGCGCAGTACATGCCGACTAAAAATCGCTACAAGATTTACCTGATTGACGAAGTGCACATGCTCTCAAAAAGTAGTTTTAATGCACTGCTAAAAACCTTGGAAGAGCCGCCAGAACACATTAAATTTTTGCTGGCAACCACTGATCCACAAAAACTACCGGTCACTATCTTGTCTCGTTGTTTGCAATTTACCTTGCAAAAACTCACGCATGAAGAAATCCTAGGTCAGCTGAAATTTATTATGGAGGCTGAAGGTCTTGAATATGAAGAGTTGGCCCTAGGTCAGATTGCCGATTTTGGCAATGGCTCTATGCGCGACGCACTAAGCTTGCTCGACCAGTCTATCTCTTATGGCAATGGCACAGTGATGAGTAAAGACATTAAGGCTATGCTTGGCCTGGTACATCATGATGATATTCTTTCCTTGGCGACTCATTTGTTTAATCAAGATGCTGAAGCCGTGATTAACTTTGTTAAAGAGTTATCTCATAAAGGTGAAGATTTAAGCCATGCGCTTAAAGATCTTACCAGTCTTTTTCATCAAATATCGATTGCGCAGATTATTGACAATACGCAAATTTCTAACGATATTAAAGCCTTGGCGACGCAAATTTCTAATCAAGATTTACAGTTGTTTTATCATATGGCAATTAACGGCTCTAAAGACATGCCGCTTGCGCCGAGTGAACAAATTGGCTTTGAAATGACGCTACTCAGAATGTTGGCATTTCATAGTCAAACTGAAGTTTTAGCAGAAAAAAAAACACCTAAATTAGCCGAAAAACCTAAAGCCAAGACAACACCTAAAGCCAAACCGCCGGTAGAGTCTAAGCCAAAAAACCTTAAGAAAACCAAACAAGATACACCGAAAGAAACGCTTAATATTAGCTCGCAACAACAATGGGAAGATCTGACTAAGTCACTCAAATTTAATACGGCATCTCGCATGCTACTAAAAAATACTTTGCTTGATAGTGCCGATAATCAGACTTTAATACTCAATCTGGATGAGCAGTTTTCAAACTTACTGACCGATAATATTCAACGTGCAATCCAAACTGTATTACAAGAAAATTTTGGCAAGTTTACACTTCAAATTAACTTAACCAAGCTTACAACGCAAACCTTGGCACAAAAAGAAACACAGGCCAACAATGAAAAAATGGCCGCCATGCAAAAAACCTTTATGAAAGATGAAGGTGTACAAAAATTACAACAAACCTTTAACGCAAAGGTTGATATCAATAGTATTAAGGAGATAGGAAATGTTTAAAGGCGGAATGGCTAGCATGATGCAAAAAGCCCAAAAAATGCAAGAAGACATGCAACAAGCTCAAGCAGAAATCAAAAACCTAACGGCGACTGGCAAAGCCGCCGGTGGTGCAGTGCAAGTCACTATTAATGGTGAGCATCAAGCCACCAACCTTCAAATTGATGAAGGTGTGATGGACGATAAAGACATGCTGGAGGATTTAATTCTTACTGCTATTAACGACGCTACCAAGCAAATCGCTGACGAAT
>OFBU01000023.1_pt1 | contig 29952 bp, 27 predicted proteins | sample 1520681 | NCBI WGS metagenome assembly OFBU01 (sample SAMEA3696450, study PRJEB22514) | metagenome | biome: water; feature: marine; material: hydrothermal vent | place: Pacific Ocean | collected 2014-08-16 | depth 1514 m
GCTCTATGCAAGATTTTACCGGCGACTGAAGTCGCCGCCCCTATAAAGAGACTTACCATCGTAAAGCTATGTTTTGGTGTTTCATACTCTCGTATGCATTCCCACCGAGAACAGTGGGAACGAGAGGAAACGCAATAGTCACCCTCAAAGCTTGTTGAGAGCGGCATTCAGAGTGGCTTTGGCTCTCTTTTTTTCTATCTCGGGATCGACCTTCTGTAGATATTCGACTGCGGCGAGGTCATCTCCCCTTTTTCTGTTTTGGCGAGGCTCGAGGGCCTCTATAAGTACGGCTTCGAGTGCGGGAATCAGTTTTGCGGCGCTGTATGATTCCGGCAGTGCGCAAATATCTCCCTCTTCCGAGACAGGCAGGAGACCGAACCATGAAAATCTGTCCCAGCGAGCAGAGAGGCGGTCTATGGTATGTTCGTACAACCTTCTGCCAAGCGCTCTATCCGTAGTCCTGCCCACATATATGACCTCCCGACCGTCATAGAGCAGATAGATGCCCAACTGCCTGTTGAAATCTACAGTCATTGCTCCAATCTGCTGCATTCCAAGCAGTTTCGGGCTGCTACTCCACTCTACCGCCTCTCTGCGCCAAAACATCCCGAAAGAGCTGATGATTTCATACTGCTCCTCCCTCTCGTCGCTATCGTCACTACGGCCGCTTTCACTCTTTCGAGCATCTTTGCTACTCTTTGAACGCAAGGTGAATGTACCTTTGGATACCCTGATATATGGCGATGATTCGCCGTCGTGCTTGATGGATGAAGAGATATGGGCATTTACCGTCGCGCCAGGGGTGGCCCCTACACTCTTTCGCAATCCTTCCGAAACGATTCGTTGTGCAATTTCGTTGTAGTGAAGCGCTTCACCCGATGAACCCAAGACCCTCTCGATGGCTTTTCTCCATGTCAACTCTGACATCTCCCTATCCTCCTATACGAATCAAGTTTTGCTCACCCACAGCATCTTGAATCTATCTCCCATAATCGTCGGGGCTATGAGGGTCTTGATTCTCTCCGCCTGTTTGAGATAGTTTCGATATGAAGTTACGCCGGCGTACTCCTGCAGGATATCTATAATCCCGAAGCGTATCAGTGCGCGTGCCTGGGTTTCGTAGATTCGCTCCTGCATATCGGCCTTTGCGAAAGCCTCGCACAGATGTGCGAAATTTACATCGTAGGTGATGTCGCTCTTTTTGAAAAGTTCCGAAAGTTTCAACTCCTCGTCAAAAAAGGGAAGGGTTTCATGCCCCTTGTATATCCTGATAGAGAAGTCGTTTCTTGCATACTTTTCACCATAGTCGAAGGTTACGAAGTCGATGACGGGCGCCGTTTTGGAGATTGCCCGGGCAAACTCCTCGTAGCCGACGGCTATTTCACCTCTTTTCAGAGAGTGGGAAGATGCGAAAGTCTCGAGCCACTCCTCGGCCTCTCTCCAGACTACCGCCTCACCCTCGATATATGCCATTTTTCCTTCGTAATAGAGCTCACACTCGAAAGCATCGAAAATCTCGTTGGAGACGAAATATATATAATCCGCACTCAAGTCCTGCGGGGAGGAGAAGTGCTCTATCTCCACCTCGGCACCGAAGCGCTCTTTGAAATAGTCTCTCTGTACCTTCCTGAGCTGGGGCATACGCTCTATGACAGCGAAACGCAGACTCCCTATCAGAGAGGGGTCTCTTTGATATATCCACTCTATCATATCCGCAAGCAGATATCCTTTGTGCGCCCCTATCTCCACAATCATACCGTCTCTCGAAGCTCTGCCGCTTTCGAGAATTTTCATGAAATTTTCGGCTATAGCAGCCCCGAAGAAGCGACTCGTACTCACCGCCGTATAGAAGTCACCCTCTCTGCCTATATCTCTGAAGTCTCTGTAGTAGCCCTCATCCCCGTAGAGCCACTCGTACATATAGCGGGAGAATTTCATTCATTCACCTTTTCATAGAGTTTGAGCAGTTGAATCTGCTTCTCCAGCTCATACACCTGAGCATCGAGTCGTGCCATCTGCATGGAATTCTTCAGTGTATCTATATCGAGTTTCGTTTTCGAGCCGGCACGATAGAGCTCCTGCGTACTCTTGAGCAATTTGGAGTATAGTTTCTCGTCCGAGCGTGCGAGAGCTATCTTGCTCTCTATGAGAGAGATGGTCGTCAGGATGGTATCGTATTCGTTTTCGGCCTCTTTGCGTTTCTCCTGCAACTGCACCATCGATTTGAGATACTCGACCCTCGATGCCTCTATATCCTGCAGAGAGTTTATGTTTATCGGCATACTAAGACGCAGACCCACGCGATAGTAGGAGTCGGAGTAGTCTTTCATGGAGATATCGTAATCACCCTTCTCATCGTTGTAACTGCCGAAAACGGAGAGCGATGGAAGATATTTGGAAAGGGTCATCGAGCTTTCGTAGTCTTTGCTCAAAGCCTCCAGCCTCTCCCTCTCTATCTCCATATTGGATGCGAGAAAGCTCCTCTTCTCTATCAGTTTCAACCTAGGAATCTTCAGGCTGTAGGGGTCTTTGTCGCTTAGGAGTCTGAAAGAGTTCAGCAAAGAGACCTCCTGGAGTCTCAAGCCCAAAAGCGAAGTTTTGTCTCTGTTTCTCTGCAAAATCGCTTGGTCGAGAAAGCTGCTGTCTATGATTCCGGCAATATACTGCTCTTTCTTTCTCTTTATGTCTATCTCGTCGTTTTCGACCAGCAGTTGCAACTGCCTTCTTTGCAGTTTCAGTTTCTTAAGCTCCATCAGTATCCTGACTGCCTCTATGACACTCTTTCGTCTGGCAAGCTCGATATCCATGGAGTTGGCCCCCTCGAGTGCCGAGGCGTATTTGATGGCGGAGTAGATACCGCCCGATTTGAAGATGGGCTGGTCCATAGATATGGTGAAGATATCGTTTCTGCCGTCTCTGCCGAAGGAGTTGGAGGTTCGTGAAGTACTGTAGTTGAGCATGAGCGGAGATATCCAGCTTTTGCGAAGGATATCGCTTCTGAGACTGTTTATCTTCTCGCTGTAGTCGAAGAGCCTGTTTTTCGGCTCACTGAGATGATTCTCTATCACACCTCCATAGGAGAAAGACAAAGGTATCAGAGGGAGGAGTCTAAAGAGTAGAGAGAGCTTTTTCAAAACGCTTGAACCCTTCATCCATCTCCTCTCTGTCGATAGTCAGAGGCGGGAGAAAACGAACGGTATTTCTCCCAGCTTTGAGAATTATCAATCTCTCGTCGAAGGCCTTTTTTACGACGGCACTCTGTATCTCGGCACTTTTGGCTCTAAGCCCTCTCATGAGTCCGAGCCCAACCGCACTGTCGAAATACTCCGGCATGGAGAGGGATACTCTCTCGAGATAGGAGCTGAAATACTCTATACGCTCGGCCAGCGCTCCACTCTCCTGCTCTCTTTGCAGAATATCCATGACACTCAGTGCGGCGGTCGTACTGAGATAGTTGCCGCCGAAAGTACTTCCGTGGTCTCCGGGCTCGAAGATATCTTTGAGCCTTGTCATAGCCACTCCTATAGGAACTCCTCCTCCGAGCCCTTTGGCCAGAGTGATGATATCGGGCTCTATTTCGTAGAGTTGCGAAGCGAGAAACTCTCCGGTACGATAGACACCTGTCTGTACCTCGTCCACGATGAGCAGAAGTTCCCTGCTTTTTAGAAAATTGCAGAGCTCTTTTATCTCATCTCTCTCGAAGGGCTGTACACCCCCCTCTCCCTGTACGAGCTCTATCATCACCGCTACCGTTTCGTCATCTATGGCTTCATAGACGGCATCTACACTCTCTACATAGGTAAATCCGTCGGGATATGGCGAAAAGTCATCCTTGTGCATCGAAGCCTGTCCTGTGGCCTTGACCGTAGTTATGGTCCTGCCGTGGAAGGAGTGTTTGAGCGTTATCACCTTGTATCTCTTCCTCTCGAAACTCTTCTCACCATATTTTCTGGCTATCTTCAGTGCGGCCTCGTTGGCTTCCGCTCCCGAATTGGCGAAGAAACAGCGCATATCGTAACCGCTCGTCTCCACTATCCTCGCGGCAAGTTTCGCCTGCGGCTCGATAAGCTGCAGATTCGATACATGTATAATCTTCGACGCCTGCTCACAGATGGCACGGCTCAGCCGAGGATGGGCGTGACCGACACTGTTTACCGCTATTCCGGCCGCGAAGTCTATATATTCGTTTCCATCCTCGTCATAGAGTCTGGCCCCCTCACCTCTTACGAAATTCGTATAGTTTCTGGCATATGAGCCCAGCACATATTCTCTATCCAACTCTTCGAGATTCATCCGTATATCCTTTCACGATTTTTCCCAATTCTCACCCTGCTTCGGCTCTTCTCAATACCGACTCCACGGAAAGACCATATATGAAGACCAGCTCTTCGAGGATGGAGGGCTCTATGAACTCATCCTTGAGCGCCTGTGCCACCAACTCCACTCTCTCTTCGTTCGAAGAGCTGTTTCTCAGTTTGCGCATGAGATCGACTATCTCTAAATTATAGCGATAGGCTACCATATAGAGAGTCTGAAGATCGTCCGGGTCTATACCGTTGTCAGTCGCCAGAGCGTTGGCCTGAGCGCTACTGAGGGCTTCTCTCGCATAGAGATCGACTATTTTGGCTGCTTTGCTCAGATAGCTCCCCGCCTTGTCGATCTCGTCCTGAAACGAAGTACCTTTCGGAAGATATCTACTCATCATACAGACTATCGACGGGCGTTCTCCCTCCGCAAGATCGAATTTGCACTCTGCATAGAATTTCGCCGATGGCTCCATCCTACTCTCTATGAGGTCGAGTACCTCATCTATGACCGTCAGAGGCGTACCCGGATATAGATGCAGACTCAAAGCCACTGCGGAAGCGCTCTGAAGCTCCCAGTGCTTTCTGACCAGATATAGAGCGGAGTCTCTGATGTTTCTGGACTCCTCTTTTACGAAAAAGCCGTATTTTCCCCTCTCTATCAGCTTCCGGGGCTCCTCCTCTGTGAAGATGATATCATCGTCGTTTCCATGCCCGAAAATATCCTCTATCATCTCCAGCGTCTGGGAAACGGATATGGTGACGAGCGAATCCCTCCGTACTGCTACCGGTACAATCCCCGTCGTTAGCAACCGTGCAGAATACTCATCCGCCTCGCCCCCTCCGGGATAGACCAGCATAGAGTATTCCGGCCGGGCGGAGAGTCCGACAACCTCGTTCACCAAATCCTGCGTCAGTGCGGAAGAGACCATTACCGATATCGTATCTTTCTGCGCGATTACGGGGATATTCGAGATATCGGCCCTGAAGGCTCGCTGCGATATTGTGTTGCCGCACGCCTCTATAGCCTGCATCGCTTTGTTGTCCAGGGCTATGAATCTTATATCCATTCTCTTCTCACTTTTTCAATATTGCGGCTCTAAGCTCGAATCCGGCCATACTCGTATAGCCGCTGTCGGATAGAACGAATCGCTTCTGCTCGTCGTAGTAGAGCGTAGTGGGATAGATTTCGACTCCGAATTTGGAAGCCAGGGAAGAGTCCGCATCGGCTATCACGGGAAAATCGACCCCTCTTTCATGCATCCACTTCGAAAGTTCGGCGGCCCCACCGCTTCCGACGGCAACCGTAAGCAGTATTATATCTCTATTTTTCGACAAATTCTGCAAAAGCTCGAGCTCCTCTCTGCAGACAGGGCACCAGACACCCCAGAAGTGCAGGAGCACAACCTTCTTCCCAGAGAGGATATCGGAAACGGCCGTACCATCTATAGTCTCTCTGCCGGATAGAGCTTCGAGAGGGGGAGCCTCATGCGGAGCTCTCAGATATCCCGTTATCGAAGCCGCCGCCAATACGACGAAAGCCCATATTGCAATCTCTCTCGAGAGTTTGAGCATCCTACTTTTCAAATTCCACTCCCGCCAACTCTTTGCAAAGCTCCATAAAGGCCTCTCCATATCTTTGTGCCTTTATCTCCCCCACTCCGTGCAGACTCAGCAATTCATCCATATCGCTCGGAAGTTTCACACTCATCTCCTTCAGAGTACGGTCGGAAAAGACTATATAGGGCGGTATCCCCTCTTCCCTCGCTATCTCGCTTCTAAGCCTGCGCAGCCTCTCGAAACGAAGCTCTTCGAGAGTGGACGGTTCGGCAAAAGATCCCGCCCTTGCGGCCCTCTTGCGCCTCTTTTTGAGTCTGCTCTTTCGGATGAAGACCTTCCTCCTGCCTTTGAGGATCTCCACACCGACGGATGTCATACGAAGGCCTCCATATTCGTTTCTCTCCAGTGCCTCCATCTCTATCAGTCTCTCAGCCACCGCACTCCACTGCACCTTGTCGTACTCACTACCTATGCCGTAAACGGAGAGGGTATCGTGTCCTCTCTCCTTTATCCTGCGCTCCGAACTTCCCCGAAGAATATCGATTATATAGCCCATACCGTATTGCTGTCCGCTTCTATATACGGCGGAGAGCCATTTGCGTGCCGCAGTACTTATATCCTCTTTTAGAATCTCCGGCATTTTACAGTTGTCACAGCTACTTTCGCAATTTTCGATTCTCTCACCGAAATAGCGTGCTATATAGGCATGACGACACTCCTCCCCTTCGGCATATCTCATCATCTCTCTCAGCTTCTCGTAGGAGGCGCTTTTGTACTCGGAATCTTCGAGCTCGTCGATAAAAGCCTTTTTTCTGAGCATATCCGAGGCGGAATAGAGGAGCAGCGTATGAGAGTCGAGCCCGTCCCTGCCCGCTCTTCCTATCTCCTGATAGTAGCCCTCTATACTTCCGGGCATGGTGATATGCACGACGAAGCGGATATTGCTCTTGTCTATACCCATCCCGAAGGCTATCGTAGCCACCACTATCCTCACCCTGTCCGCAACGAAATCATCGTAAACAGCCCTCTTGTGCTCCGTCTCCAAACCTGCGTGAAAGGCCGCGGCACTATAGCCGTAGCTGCAAAGCTCACGGGCCACACTCTCCGTACTTTTACGAGAGAGTGTATATACGATACCCGATTCCCTCTCTCTGCCTTTGAGAAAATCGAGCAGCTGGGCCATACCGTTTTTCTGCTTCTGCTCGACCTCGATATGGAGATTTTTTCTAAAGAGCGAACCCCTCACAATCAGCGGATCGACAAGAGCGAGCGTATCGACTATATCTTTGCGCACCACTTCCGTAGCGGTAGCGGTAAAGGCGGCTATGGCCGTGCGGGGAAAGAGTCTGCGCAGGATATCGAGCCGTCTATACTCCTCTCTGAACTCATGCCCCCACTGACTCAGACAGTGAGCCTCGTCCACGACGAAAAAGTTGATATGCAGTTTCGAAAGCATGGCTCTGAAATATTCGCTCGCAAGCTTCTCCGGAGCTATATATAGCAGTTTCGTCTCTTTGCGGAAGAGTCTCTTCTCTATCTCTCTTATCTCCTCCATACTCTGCATGGAAGATATCATCTCAGCCTCTATGGAGGCGGCCTTGAGGGCACTCACCTGATCGTGCATCAGAGCCAAAAGCGGCGATATGACCACGGTAACTCCATCCATCAGAAGGGAAGGAAGCTGATAACACAGAGATTTACCGCCGCCGGTGGGGAGAATCATCAGCAGGTCGCGTCCAGACATGATTGCATCTATGGCCTCCTCCTGAAACTCCCGAAAAGAGTCGTAGCCGAAATATCTGGAGAGTATATCGGCTCTTCGCTTCTTTTGCTCCTGCATCTTCTTAGATACTCTCTATCAGCTCACTACAGAGTTCGAAACGGTTGTGTGTCATTAGATGCATTTTCGGATGGAAGGAGTGTATCTGCGTAAATATCCTCTTGGAGAGTCCAAGCCCCACCTCTCTCTCCTTCTCCTCTCCATCCATTGCAGCGAGATTCATCTCGTCTATAATCTCCTTGGGTACGGTAATGCCCGGGACTTTGTCCGCTATGAAATTGGCAGTTGCGGCTCTGATTATCGGAAACTGCCCCAAAATCAGCTGTGCATCCTTCGCCGTCTGTCTGATACTCATACTTTTGGCCTCTTCGAAAAGTTCCACCAACTCCATGGCGTTTTGCAAATCGAAAACAGGCTGGCTGATTATCGCTCTTGCGCCATAGTCGAGCTTCTTCACCATTCTCTTTTGCAGTTTCTTCATATCCTTGGCATAGGAGTTGCTCACCGCAAAGGGGTAGATGGGTTTGGGCGGCGGGTCGAGAGTCTTGTTGGAGTAGTCCATACCGTTGTTGAGACGGTAGATGATACTCAACAGCAGTGTGGAATCTCTCTCCAACACCCCCTTTACCTCCGGCTGGTCGCTCAGCTTGGCCGGGTCTCCGGTAAGTGCCAGTATTATCCTCAGATCGAAATCGTTGGCACCAAGCAACTCCGACTGCAAAGAGAGTTTGTTTCTGTCTCTCATACTCATGGTGGCGATAACCGGTTTGCCAAACTCCTGCTGCACTCTCACGGCGGAGAGTATGGATGACATCTTCAATCTCGCCAGCGGATTGTCCGTCACACTGAAACCGGCCACCCTCTTATCGAGTGAAGTGGCGGCTATCCTATCGAGTATCCCCCGCATCGAAGCACCGTGCGGCGGTGTTATCTCGACGGTTATAAAAGATTCGTCGCTCTGCAGCTTCCTACAAAATTCATCGAACATATCCCTCTCATCCTCCACTTTTTCATTCGCTGGCATTTTACCCAAAGTAGCCGCTTCAAGCCGTATAAAACAGTATGACTCACCCGTTTTCGCGACTCTCAGACTCCGCTATTTTCGGACTCTATGGCCGGGGAGGAGCCCTGTATCTGCTTCGACTTCACCGCCATGAGAGCCTCTTTGAGCTCCTTTTCGGCTTTTTGAAGCTCAGCCAGAGCGCTCACTCTGGCCTTCTTGCCCTCTTCGGCTATCTTTAGAGAGTCGTTGAGAGTGGCTATGAGCGTATTGTTCGCCTTTTTGATACTCTCTATATCGAAGACGCCGCGCTCCATCTCTCTTCTTACCTCCGCATTCGCATCTCTCAAACCTTCCGCATTCTTCTCGAGCAGTTCATTGGTCAAATCTGCCGCACCCTTGACAGCTTTGGCGGCATCGTGACTTCTGAAGATGGTTATGGTCTGTGCCAGCTGGTTTCTCCAGAGAGGTACCGTATTTACAAGGGTCGAGTTTATCTTGTTTATCAGAGATTTGTCGTTCTCCTGTATCAGCCTGATACTCGGCAGGGCCTGCATAGCCACCTGCCTCGAGAGGCGCAGGTCGTGGACCCTTCTCTCCAGGTCGTCTCTGAAACCGTTGATCTCTCTCAGATTCTGTACAGCGCTCATATCTCCGCTTTCGGCCAACTCCCTGTATTTGGGGATTGTCTGCCTTTCCAACTCTTCGAGCTTTCTCTCGCCGGCTTCGATATAGAGCTCCAATTCTCTGAAATATTCGAGATTGGCCTCGTATAGTTTATCGAGCGCCACGACATCTTTCGTGAGCCTCGCTTTGTGTCTCTCCAGTTCGTTGGCTATCAGATCGAGCTGGTCTCTCACCTCTTCGTAACCCTGTATGAAATCTACCAGAGGTTCACTTTTGCCCAGGAGCTTCTGCCACCACGACACCTTTGCGTTGGGGTCGAGAGAGTCCATATCGAAGCCCCTGATCGTTCTCACCATGGAGTTGAGAGACTCTCCGGCAGCCGCGAGATCCTTGTTTTTGACTCCATCTATCATTCTGTTGGATATCTCGTCGAGTTTTTGCTGGGCTTGTGCACCGAAATGGATTACCGAGCTTCTATCCGCCGGGTCGAGCAAGGAGAGCATCTCTTCGACTCTTCTCTTCTCCTCGCCTGCCGATACGGGCGGCTGTGCACTCTGATTCTCTATCGTACTCTCCACCAGCTCTTTGAGATCGTTTTTACTCTTTTGCATCTTCCACTCCTCTTTTCATATATTTTTCAACTCCTCCTTGAGAGCCTCTATCTCCACTTCGAGCTCGAAATGCTCATCGGCTCTGAGTCTCTGCGCCTCCGCATCGAAACGCTTCTGCAACTCTTCGAGCATATTGCGAAGATTCATCTTCGTATCCTCTCCTATGCCGCTCTTCTCTATGGAGATATATTTCTCTACGACACTCTCCACCCCATCCACATAGACGACGAGAAATCTTCTCGCTCTCCTGACGATGGAGGGGTCGCTCTCGATATATCCGATTATATCCCCTGCCTTCAGGGCGGATTTCTCGACCTCTCTTCTCAATACGGGATCCGAAATAGCTCCGGCATGTTTCTCGAGGCTCTCCACCTTGCCTCTGGCCTCTTCGAGAGTCTCGAGAAGTATATCCGTATCCATACCCGTCTGCGCCGGCACTTTGTCTCTGCGGGGATCGACTCCGTAATAGACAAGCATACCGACAAGAGCGAGTATGGAGACGAAAATGGATTCAAACAGATTTTTGTGGCCTACGATATAGCCGAGATAGAAGATTCCACCGGCAAGCACGAAAGCGGCCGCACCCTTGTAGGGAAAAGGGGCTTTGGCTATCTTCGCCTCTTCATACACTATTGACTCTCTTATCCCTCTGCTCGCAAGAGATGCGGCCAGAAAGAGAAGCGCAAATCCTCCCAGCTTCATCACGAATTTCAGATACTCCGCCGCAAAAAGGGAGTAGATTACGGATATGAAGAGGGGTAGCAACATCACATATATAAAAAGTGCGCCTGTCTTCGCTCGTATCATATTCCCCAGCTTTTCAGACTTTTTCATACTCTTTTCCTTCTTCAGAAACTGGCCGATATGGCCCAGCCCATAGCGTATAGCAGAAATATGAATCCCAACACTCTAATCATCGCAACTCCTCCATATCTTTGCCGACGAAACTGTCCACTCTGCTCTGATATTGGGGCAGATTGCCCAAAAAACTCTCCAGAGAGTCCAAAACGCCGGCGAATACGACAAAAATAACCGAAAAGAGCGACAGAATCAGATATATTTCGATTTTTCTATCGCAATTCTTTTCACTCTCCAATCTTCATCTCCTCGGCTATGAAGTGCGCCACCGCATCTTCGTCGTTGCTTCTTTGCAAAACTATATCCGCACGCCTCTTGAGCTCATCTATCGCATTGGAAACGGCTATCTTCCTGCCTGCATAGTCGAAGAGACCGATATCGTTGTGGCTGTCTCCGAAAACGGTAGTCTCTTCGGCGCTAAGCTCTTCTATCTCTTCGAGTTTCTGCAGTGCGTGCGCCTTGTCTCCATGCGGATGCAGTACCGTGACGAACCAGCAGTCTATATATGGGTCGTCCGAGCGTTTAATCTCTATCTCATCCCCCAGAGTCGCTCTTAGCTCATCTTCGAGTATAGCGCTTCTCTCTTCGTTCTCCATAAAGACCAGTTTCAGGTTTCTATCCATAGCCCGACTCTCACCCATCTCTATCACCCGTCTGTCGTTGTGAAAGGTCGAAAGCAGCTCCTGCTGATAGATATTGGGCCTTTCGGGATAGACGAAACTCTCTTTGCCATCCTCTTCCAGCCCCACGATAAGAGGAGAGGATGATATGGAGGCTCTGGCTATGGATATAATCTCCTCTCCAAGCTCCCTGTCAAGAGCGTTGAGATGGAGAATCTCTCCATCCATTCGGGCTATCATGACACCATCGAGCAGTATCATGGGCTCTCTCATATCCAGAGCTTTCAGCAGTCCGCCGACACCGGTGAGGCTGCGGGCTGTAGCCACAGAGAGTCTTCCCCCTGCGGCCACAGCTTCGTTCCAGACCCTGAGACTGTAGTCGCTTATGCTGAGGTCACTACGCAAAAATGTCTTGTCCAAATCGCTGAGATAGAGATGCTCAAAAGCCATGGCAAAACCCTTTTTCAATATCCGTTTTTTGGAAAAAGCTCTTCATCTCTACGATAGACTCTCACTCTGCAGAGAAAGAGTCTCTATCCGTGCCTTCACTCTCTCGAGAAAGACTCCGATATCCGGAAGATTCAAAGATGCCTCCCGTTGTCTCTTCCCCCATAGCGGCTCCGGGAAATAGGAGTCGTTGACAAAACGCGCCATGATATGCCAATGGACTCTGGGAAGATAGTTTCCGAAAGAGGCTATGTTTATCTTGTCGGCTTTGTAGTACTCCAGCATCTCCCTCTCTATGGAGTCGATGATGGTGTATATCTCCAGTCTGGTACCTTCGGGTAGCTGAGACATCTCGCGATATTGGGATTTGTGATAGAGTATGAGCCATGGAATCTCCGCTTCGTTCACTTTCAAGACGAAATCTCGACTCTCCCACACTACAGGACTTTCACTCAAAATCACTCCTTCGTATTCTCTCGCTCTCTATCTGAGGCGAATCTTTCTCTCTCTCCCCAACCTGTATATAGTGGAGGGTCTGTGGCTCTTTTTCAGTGGATAGATGACTATATCTGCCACAGCAACGGCAAACTTTTCCTCATACTCCTCACCGCTTCTGTTGGCCGAAGTGCTGTATGCCCAACCCAGCCTCTCTATGAGACGCCGATGCTCACCTCCATTCACCACCCTGTATGACTCTCCGTTGGGATAGATATATGTGGTGCGGGCGGCCCGCCTGAGCTCTTTTCTGAATTTCGAAGGGACTCTGACTCTCTTTTTGAGTTCTTCGAAGGAGGGCACGACGGTGATATAACGCTTACCCTTTCGCTCTCCTTTTATCTCGTCGAGTCTCTGCGCATCTTTGGAGACGAAACCCACGGTGGTATCTGTCGATGTCAGAAAAACGGGGCTCTTGGCTCTCTTTTTCATAAGACCGTCGCACCCTCCTCAGGCGAGATAGTCCTGAATCGCTTTGGGCTCCAGCATACCGCCACTCTCCTGAAGCTCTCTGATGGCCAGTGCGCTAGCCCTGGCGGCGGCTATGGTGGTGAAATATGCCACATTGTTCGCCAAAACCGATTGCCTTATCTTTTTGGCATCCTCTTTGGATGCCTTGTTGTCGCTCGTATTGATGGCGAGTGCAATCTCTTCGTTCTTTATCATATCGTCGATATTGGGGCGACCTTCACTTATTTTGAGCACTTTTGTAGAGGCTATACCGGCCTTTTCGAGAGCTTTGTGCGTTCCGTCGGTGGCCACTATCTCGAATCCGAGCTCGCTGAACATGGCTCCTATCTCGCCCGCATGGGGTTTGTCTATCTCTGTAAGAGAGATGAAGACTTTCCCCTTCAGAGGTATGATGTTTTTGGAGGCGAACTGACTTTTGGCGAAACTCATACCGAAATTGTCGCTGATACCCATCACCTCTCCGGTCGATTTCATCTCGGGTCCGAGTATCAAATCCGAGCCCGGCAGTTTGTTGAAGGGGAATACCGCCTCTTTGACCGCTATATGGTTTTTGAGTATCGGCTCCATCGGTACGCTTCTGTAGTCAACGACCTTGAAGGTATCGTAATACTCCAGGGCCTCTCTGAGGGAGCCGTTGACCATGACTCTGGTGGCGACTTTCGCCAGGGGCACACCCGTAGCCTTGGAGACGAAGGGTACCGTTCTCGAAGCTCTTGGATTGACCTCTATCAGATATACCTCACCCTGATGGATGGCGTACTGTATATTGAGCAGACCGACAACACCGAGTTTGAGTGCTATCTGCATGGTCTGCGCTTTTATCCGGGCTACGATTTCGGAATCTACCGATACGGTAGGCAGAGAGCAGGCACTGTCTCCGGAGTGGATACCGGCCTCTTCTATATGCTGCATCACCGCACCTATATAGACATCCCTGCCGTCACTTATGGCATCTACATCCAACTCCACGGCATTGTCGAGAAACTTGTCTATCAAAACGGGGGATTCGTTGGAGACCTGAACCGCTTCGTCCATATACTCTCTGAGCTCGGTATCGTTATAGACCGTTCTCATCGCACGCCCGCCCAGAACGAAACTGGGGCGCACAAGTACGGGGTAGCCGATTCTTTCGGCTATGGCGATAGCCTCCTCCTTGGTAAAGGCCGTACCGTTGCGGGGCTGCTTGAGCCCCAACTCCTCTATGAATACGGAGAACTTCTCCCTATCTTCGGCCAAATCTATCACCTTGGCGGGCGTACCGATAATCTTCGCCCCTATGGCCGTCAGGTTTTTGGCCAGTTTCAGAGGTGTCTGTCCACCGAAATGGACTATGACGCCATCGGGCTTCTCGGTCTCTATCACACTCCTTACATGCTCGAAATCTATGGGCTCGAAATAGAGTACATCACTCGTATCGTAATCGGTCGAAACCGTTTCGGGGTTGCAGTTGTACATTATCGAATCCATCTGCATATCTTTCAAGGCGAAAGCCGCATGTACACAGCAGTAGTCGAACTCTATCCCCTGCCCTATTCTATTGGGACCGCCCCCGATGACCAGGACCTTTTTTCTGTCGAATTGCGGCTTTCTGCCCGCATCGGGAAGCTTCATTACATTGCTCGTCGAGTAGAGGTAGGGGGTGAGGGCTTCGAATTCGGCCGCACAGGTATCGACTTCGTTGTACTGCAGAGCGACACCGAGTCTCTCTCTGGCAGAATAGATATCGCTCTCGCCCAAATCCAGCCCATCGTTGCGATTTATCAACTCGGCCAGCATGGCATCGCCAAATCCTTCGGATTTGAGTTTTCTCATCATTTTTTCGTCGTTGAGAGTCTCTATCCCCACGCTCCTCTCGGACTCCACGAGCTCTTCGAACTGATAGAGGAACCATCTGTCTATCCTGCTAAGCTCATATATCTCATCCACACTCCTGCCTCTTCTGAGTGCCTCCACGATATAGAGTATCCTTTCGGCATTGGGACGCCGTATCTCTCTTATGAGAGTCTCGTCGTCGCAATCGATACGCTCGAAACCTCTCAGCCCCGTCTCGAGAGAGACGAGAGCCTTCTGGAAAGACTCTTTGAATGTACGGCCGATACTCATCGCCTCACCCACGGACTTCATCGCGGTAGTGAGTGTCGAGTCGGCCATCGGGAACTTCTCGAAGGTGAATCTCGGGACCTTGGTCACGATGTAGTCGATAACGGGCTCGAAGCTCGCCGGCGTACCGGTGATGTCGTTCTTTATCTCATCGAGCGTATAACCCACGGCCAGAAGAGTCGCCACTTTCGCTATCGGGTAGCCCGTAGCCTTCGAAGCGAGTGCGGAGGAGCGGCTCACCCTCGGATTCATCTCTATGACTATCATCCTTCCGGTCTCGGGATTGACACTGAACTGCACATTCGAGCCCCCCGTATCGACACCTATCTCCCTGAGAATGGCGAAACTGGCATCTCTCATTCTCTGATACTCCTTGTCCGTCAGAGTCAGAGCGGGAGCTATGGTTATGGAGTCTCCGGTATGTACTCCCATCGGGTCGAGATTCTCTATAGAGCAGACTATGATGCAGTTGTCGTCTCTATCCCTGATAACCTCCATCTCATACTCTTTCCAGCCAAGGAGGGACTCTTCTATGAGTATTTCGCTGATAGGACTCGCCTCCAGTCCACCCCTCGCTATCTCCTTGAACTCATCCATATTGTATGCCACGCCGGAGCCCCCGCCCGCAAGCGTATATGAAGCTCTGATTATCAGAGGAAAGCCTATCTCCCTGGCCGCCGCGACAGCCTCGTCGAGATTGTATGCATATTTCGATATCGGCAGGTCCATACCTATCTTCTGCATAGCCTCTTTGAATGCCTGTCTGTCTTCACCCTTCTTTATAGCCTCCGGATTGGCACCGAGAAACTCGACACCTTCGAGCATACCCTTTTCATACATACTCATGGCCACATTCAGAGCCGTCTGCCCACCCATCGTCGGAAGAATCGCGTCTATCTTCTCCTTTTCTATGATTCGGCTTATTATCTTCTCTTCTATGGGTTCGATATAGGTACGATCGGCAAACTCGGGGTCGGTCATTATGGTAGCCGGGTTCGAGTTGATCAGGACAACGCGATAGCCGAGCTCTTTGAGTGTCTTTGCGGCCTGGGTACCGGAGTAGTCGAATTCACAGGCCTGGCCTATGACGATGGGACCGGACCCTATCAAGAGAATATTCTTTATATCTTCGCGTTTTGGCATGGATGGAGACCTCTCTTTTTAGTCGGATATTATATCGAAAGAGGATTGGATACGGCTTGTGGAGGGTGGAAGTGACGATTTTTCGCCGAATCGAAAGCTTCCTGCACAGTGCGCCGCAAACGCTTCGGGCACGAGACGAGCGAGCGAAAGAGAGGCCGCCTGCCCTATCGATTTTGCTGGCAAAAAGAGAAGTCAAAGCGCTACTTTTTGCACTTCTTTTCGAGAGGCTGAAATCGGAGTTGCGCTCTATGCGAGATTCTACCGGCGACTGAAGTCGCCGCCCCGGAGAGTGTTGTCTCTGTTCTGGGGCCGCGACTTCAGTCGCGGATTTGACATTGGAGTCTATACCGCTTCACCGCCGCCAAAGGAACAGAGACTTCAGCCGTTACAACATGATACTTGCCGTTATTGCTCTTTCTGCGAGAGTGAATCCTCCTACTCCGAAACTGTTTCCTTACCGATTTTCAGGACTCATTACAACATTCCCGCCAAAGCATTCAGTGCATCGTTCAAAACATCAAAACCTTTATCGATCGCCGATGCATCTTTAAATTTATCCACAACTTTCTCATAAAACCGACCTACTTTTTCAAGAAATGATCGATCTTCAGTTGCTTCTTTACTTAACGCTTTGGCCTGATCGGCCAATTCAATCTCTCCCTTTTCGCGCAAAGCCTTCTCGATGTGTTTTAGATGGACGGTAATCTCACCGATCGTTTTTTTGTCGATGACATTATGGTTCCCTATGGCAGCATCGCCCTGTACATTCAATTGCCCTATATGAATCGTCGCCATTTTGTGCTCCTTTCTAATCATGTTTTCTATCGCCTGTTTGGCCTGTTCCGCATCCTCCATCATCGCCATATCGAGCAACAAACTTTTGCCCTTTTCCGTAATGCGTTTGAAGAGTTTGGCCGAAAGCATGCGATCCGATGAGCTATGCACCAACAGACGATTGAGATAGTAAAAGATCGTTTGCAACAGATAGTAGCTCTCTTCTCCCTTCACTTGTATGCGAAAACGCCCCTCTTCCACCGTAACAAGGGCATAAATCGCATCGTCCAGCACATCGAAGAGCATCACTCCGCTGCGCCAAAGCAGTTCGCGTTTGCGCACATGATTTTGCGCCAACGCCACGAAACGGAAAAAGAGATCGTCGGGCATATTGTCGATATAGAGAATATACTCGCTTGCACTATCGAGAGGGTAGTTTCCACCGTTTAACGCTTCAGGCTCGTCAATACTCACGGCATGCGGAAAAATCAACTCTTCATAGTGTTCGTGACTACGGATCGCCCAGCCGTAATTTTGAACGATCTCAAAAAGCGTATCGATACCGGTATCATCGTAACGGATCGCCTCCGCATTTTTTTGCTTTCTATACCTGATACGACCTTTTTTGTCGATATAAACGGTTTTACCCTCCCATAAGATGGATTTGAAATCGTTTTTGGTCAAAATTCCCTGTTTTAAACGGGTCATATCGCTATTGATAAGCCGATATACCCCGTAAGTAAGCCAATGTTTCTGCCAGACGAATGTTCGCTGCTCTGTCAACGGACGCGATGTTAACGACTCGATGGGAAAGATATATCCCAGCCCGTAAAGCAGTTCGATCAATGTTTCGACCGTCCACTCTCCTGTATTACTTTTCTTTGAAAGCTCTTGAGCGGTTTGCACCAATGCATCGCGACCTATCAATGCGCTTTTGGCATCACGATACTTGGTATGCAAAGCCGTAATCGTATGAACGGCTCCCTCTTTTTTGATCGTTTCTTTAAGAGCATTTCGAAAACGCTCGAAATGATTGTCTTTTCTATCTTTGTTCGAAAGCGCGTAAAAGTCCATCTCAAAAACATCGCCGAAGCGTCTTTGAAGGGTATTGCGTCGAAAAACGAACCGTTTTTTCTCTTCCAAGCTTTCTACGAATGTATGTACGATCAGCACTTTCGATTTGACGCCACTGCCGATACGGCGACGCAATTTGCTCAACCATTCGTCGGGCTGTTCGTCGGCACGGGCATTACAGACGATAACGAAGATAGCTTGTCTATTGAGAAAAAAGTTGTGTGTCGAATGCATAATCACCTGCCCGCCAAAATCCCAAAAGTCGGTTTCGATCCCTTCGACGGTATCGCTGCGTATCTCGATACGCGGTGTCGCGTCGTACGCTTGCAACTTACCCTCCGGGTTCAAAAAACCTTCAAGCAGACTGCTTTTACCTGCACCGCCGTTGCCCAGCAAAAGCACCCGTACTCGCTTTTGTGCTTGTGTCGCTCCTTCGATAGATTCGCGAAGCAGTCTCAAAAACGGCGTGATGGTCGTAATCGACTTGCTCTCAAGCACCTCAAGCCACCGTCTTGCAATGATCTCTTCCTCTTTTTTGCCAAGTTTGCCCGTTACAAACCGATCGAGAGGATAGAAAACTTCCGGGATTTGAAAATCTACTGAATATATACTTTTTTCTTCTCTAATCTTTTGAAAAAGTAGTTGTATTTTTTCTTCTTCTATCCCAGATAAAGTTGATTTATATGAATAGTTGAAAATATAATTATCATAATATAAATTATTACTACGACTAAGAGCAAGTGCGAGTGCAAAAACAAGATCTTGGATACTATTTTGATTAGTAGCATAATCATTGGCGCGAGCATATTCAAGGATAAATCTTCGTGAAAGGTTAGAAGTACAGCTTATTAACCCCCATAAAGTAAACCAGTATTCTTCCCATCCCTCAGTACTATTCTTGGTATATTTTTCATACAGTGGTTTGATTGATAACAATAAAATACCGTGTGCCAACTCCTTTTTTTGTTCCGGTGTTAACCCCTCGATCTCTTTTTGCCACTCTTCTTCTGTCAAGCCTTTCCCTCACTTTCAAAGAACGGTATGCGTTTACTTGCTATTGTATATTTTGCAAAGAAAGCGTTCACACTCCTCCATGCAGCTCAAAATGTACCATGGGCATATTATAACACCCAGTAGCTATCCCGCCCGCCTTCGTGCTCAATGGCCAATTGGATAGTGCCATATTCCGCTTATCTTTGCATAGCTCTCGATATGGAGCAAGGGGGAAATTTTTTATCTTTCAGCATCCATTCTATACCCCATCATCTGCTCCCGCACACATAGCGCACATCTTCGGGTACATAAGCGCTGTGAGGGGTATCGGCCCTGCTGCTCATCTTGTCTCCGGCGCGGAGTCTGAGGGTAACGCCGTTTTCGGTGATATGCAGTTCGCCGCTTATAATCCAGCGCACTTCGTCGTGGGGGTGGCTGTGTTCGCGGTAGCGGGTACCGGCGCTATCTTGCCAGGTAAAGATATTGAAGTAGCCTTCGTTTTCGAGAATTTGATAAACCCTCTCTTCGTCGCTGATGCCGGTATGCTCCACTCTTGCCATCGCAACCCCCTGCCTCTTCGGCGATATCCGAGACAGAAAGAATCCTCCCTCTCTCTCCGATATCGCTACAGGCGATTATATTCGATAGATATTTTGCTGTCAAGTCCACAACAGCTCTTTTGACAGGGCCGAAGTCCCCACTCATCGGGTTTTCTAACTTCATATCGAGGGGGTAAAATCGAAGTTGCGCTCTATGCAAGATTTTACCGGCGACTGAAGTCGCCGCCCCGGAGAGTGTTGTCTCTGTCCCAACTGTTTGATCAGGGGAGCCAGCACTCCATCTTTACCATCCACAGGATATCCCTGCTTGAGCATCTCCATGGCTTCATTGAAATTGAACTCTTTCATTGTGTCACTCCTTTTTTGTCTCTGTTATTCTACTTCAGGTGACACAGAAATTTGAACACTCCTACCAGAGCATGGACACTCTCGTTTTATCTGGTGATGATTGTTATCACTATCGTTCATACAGGAAGAGACATCGCCAAAGAGCGTGACAGATGGATTTGTATCAGCGTAGGACTGATTGTTGCAGCGACAGCGTTTCGTACCGCCGTTGCCTTTTATCCGCAATATGCACCAGTACTCTATATACTGTCTGCTTTGGTATGGAGTACACCGTTCATAATTTACATGATACGACATTTCAAGTGGCTACTCTCACCGCGAATCGATGGGTTGCAGGGATAAATATGATTCGTCAATTTCAGGAAATTACGACATGGAAGATGAGGAAGAAAAGTCTATATTGATTTGATAACGATTATCATATTAATAATCATCTAAGCCAATTTTGGTGATAATTCGAGATATATTCGAAGAAGGAGCATGAAATGCAAAGCAGGTATATCGTACTCTCCGCACTACTGTGTGGAGCCCTCATCGCCAATGCAGGAGAGATGGGAGATGAAAACACTCCGGCCACTTTTTGGGGGAGTATCGGCTTTTCCTACGAGGCACATAAGCAAAACGATGGTAACGACTGGAGCGACGAGGCCAACAACCAGTTCAGCACCACCGTCGTTCTGGGAGCGAAAAAGAGTCTCAACGATAGATTCTCATTCGCCGTCGAGCTGGCGGGATGGAGTGATTTGGGATTCGATATAGCGGACAATCCCATGATACCCGACTCTATCGAAGATAGCTCGATAGATTTCGACCTCACATCGGCGGAGATATCGCAGGCCTATATCGGATACGAATATGCCGACATACATCTGAAAGCAGGGAGAATGGCACTCGACGATACTCTCTCTCCATGGTTGTGGTCCGACCGTACGGCAGGTGTGGTGGATATCTCCTACGAGGGTCTGCTCGCAACTTACAAAATCTCCGACAAAATCGAGATAACGGGGGCATGGATAAAAAACGGATATATAAGTTCCCACTTCGGAGAGTTATCCATAGGAGACGACGGTCTCTTCATGCTCTCTCTCCTCGATAAAGATTTCGAAGATACGGTAGTGAGCGTGAGCGGATACTATATAGCGCAAAACGAGCTCCTTCGCTTCGCGGGCGCTACCGAGGCATCCGATACATGGTCTCTCTGGGGCAGTGTCGAGAGTGTGATAGGCGGATTCGACGCGGGGATTCAGACGGCATATGTAGATGGTGAGCTCTCCGGCTGGAGAAGTACATTCGCGCTCTGCGGTAAAATCTCGAAAGAGTGGGACGACTTTTCGGCTGAGCTCATACTCTCCTATATAAACGACGGAGATTACAGTCTCATGGGGGCAGGCTCGGCATCGGGGAGCAGTGCGCTCTGGAGCGACCACGAATTCGACGCAGACACTGTAGGAGAGAATCAGGCGGTTGCCATCCTCAATCTATCACAAAAGCTGGGAGCGGGCAGTCTGAACGCATCTGGCGCCTACTGGAGTTACGACAAGCGGAAGTACGATAATGCCTATGCCTTCGTACTGGGCTATGAGAGCGAACTATTGGGCATGGAGAGTCTCGTCGAGTATGGATACAGCCAGAGAGAGCTATCTGACGGAGAGCGAGAGAGAGACCAGCGTATCACGATAGAGGTGCTGCGGAGATTTTGAAAGTGTGCGACGAACGGCAGGGCTTATAGTTTTGCGAAAAGTTCGGCCGTATCGAGCCCGAAAAACTCTCTATACTCTCTGTAGATATCTGGAAAGTCTTTTTTGAAAAAACAGCTCTACCGTCACGGCGAAAAACTCCGCCTCGTCGGTAGCCGCATACTCACCTATCATGGCATAGGCACCCCATTTCCTATCTCTCTTTACCCTCTTTTCGAGGGCTTTGTATCTTCTGTAGAGAATATCGCTCCACTCTCTCTGTTTCGAAAAGGGCAGTGGCGGCATACCGTCGATATATCCATCTTCCATATCGAGTTCATGGGCGAACTCGTGTATACTTACATTGTGCGCAGACGGATGCAGTGCCTCTCTTCTGGCCTCATGACAGACAATCACGACACTCTCCCCCATCGACTCCCCCTCTACGAGCAGCTCCTCTTTGTGATATATCCGGGATTCGTGAGTGACCTTTTCGTAGATAAAACGATAGGGATAGACGATAATTGTCCTCAAAATATCGTAACACTCGTTCTCCATCCCCAGAGTCATAAGACAGGCATAGAAAGAGATGAGCACTCTCACCTCGTCGTCTATCTTCATCCCTACTCCGATAAACTCTTTCTTCCTGATGAAACAGAGTACTCTTTTGTGAAGCCGCTCTCTCATACTCTCATCGAGTAGAGTGTAGTGTCTTACTCTCTTGAGATATCTCTCATACTCCTGCGGAAAAGTCTCTCTCTCTATCTCCATACATAGAGCCCGCTCTCTCCACCATCGCAACGCTCTATAGACGAGGTATAGAAGTGCGAGGGTGAGGATGAAAAGAGACAGAGAGAGATAGTACACCGCGAAACTATCTTCTCTTCAGAAAAATCACCCCAAGCGGCGGAAGAGTGAGAGATATGGAATTTTCTCTGCCGTGAGCCTCCACCCTCTGCGAAGGAATCGGAGAGTCGTTACATATATTCCATCCGGCGAATCTTTCCGACTGCGAATTGAATATCTCCACATATTCACCTTCATGGGGAACACCGATACGGTAATTCTCTCTGACAGTATCGGCGAAGTGGCAGATTACGACGATATCGTCCTCTCTCGCATCGGCCTTTCTGACGAAAGAGATGACATTGCTCATATAGTCGAGCTCATCTATCCATTCGAATCCTTTGGCTTCACAATCGTATCTGTGCAGTGCGGGCTGTGTACGATAGAGTCTGTTTACCTCCTTCACCATCTCCTGCAGGCCTTTATGCCCGGGATTTTCGAGGATATACCAGTCCAGACTCCCTTTGTAGTCCCATTCGCTCCACTGCCCTATCTCTCCTCCCATGAAGAGAAGTTTCTTGCCCGGATGGGCTATCATATATGCCAGCAGCGCTCTCAGATTGGCCAGCTTCTGATTTTCGTCACCGGGCATTTTGTTCAGGAGAGAGCCCTTCATATGCACCACTTCGTCATGACTCAGAGGCAGAAGATAGTTTTCGTCGTACATATAGACGAAACTGAAGGTAAGATGGTGATGATGATGCTGTCTATAGACGGGGTCGTTTTTGAAATATTTCAGAGTGTCGTGCATCCAGCCCATATTCCATTTGTATCCGAAACCGAGTCCACCTATATAGGTGGGACGACTGACCATAGGAAAGGCGGTGGACTCTTCCGCCATCATCATGATACCTCTGTTTTCACGATAGACCGACTCGTTGAGTTGTTTGAGAAACTCTATCGCTTCTATATTCTCGTTGCCTCCGTAACGGTTGGGAATCCACTCACCCTCTTTTCTCGCATAGTCGAGATAGAGCATGGATGCCACCGCATCGACTCTGATTCCGTCTATATGGTATCTATCCAGCCAAAACATGGCGCTGCTTACCAGAAAAGCTCTCACCTCGTTTCTACCGTAGTTGAAGATGGCGCTCCCCCACTCCGGATGAAATCCCTGCCTCGGGTCTTCGTGTTCGTAGAGTGCCGTCCCGTCGAACTGATAGAGCCCGTGCCCGTCGGTAACGAAATGCGAAGGCACCCAGTCCATTATCACACCTATACCGTGGGCGTGCATGATATCTACGAAAGACATGAATTCGTGCGGAGTGCCGTAGCGGGAGGTGGGTGCGAAATATCCGGTGGCCTGATAACCCCACGAACCGTCGAAAGGATACTCCGTAACCGGCATTATCTCTATATGCGTATAGTTCATCTCCACGAGATATTCGGCCAGTTCACGGGCCAATTCACGATAGTTCGCGACTCCGCCCTCTTCAGCGCCTCTTTTCCACGAGCCCAGATGCACTTCGTAGATGTTGATCGGATCTTTGTGCGTACTGTGCAGATGCCTGTTTTTCATCCACTCTTCATCACTCCATCGGTAACCATCGAGGCCAAATATCCTGGAGGCCGACTTCGGAGCCCTTTCGGCATAGAAGGCATAGGGATCGCTCTTGTATCTCACCGAAGAATCTGGTGAAACTATATGGTATTTGTAGGTCGAACCCTCGGCGACATTTCCGATGAAACCTTCCCAGACTCCACTGCCGTCCTCTCTCGGTTTCAGAGGGTGTACCCCATCTTTGTATGCGTTGAAATCTCCAACCACACTCACGGCGGCGGCATTCGGGGCCCATACCGCGAAATATACTCCCGATACTCCATCGACCTGCATAGGGTGACTACCCATAATCTCGTAGAGTCTCTCATGTCTCCCCTCTTTGAAGAGATAGCTATCCGTCTCTCCCCAGAGAGATATATCGTATCTCACTTCTCTCAACTGCAACCTCTCATCGGCTATATCAGCTCCTGCGCCTCTTTATGGCATCTTCATAGACCTCCATATACTTCCTAGCCGACCTCTCCCAGTCGAAACGGAGTCTCATGGCTCTATCTCTCATTCTGTCGAAATCTTCCCGACTATCTCTATAGACATTCACCGCCCATTGCACCGTATTGGCCAGCGCCTCCGCCGAAGCCTCGTAGAATTTGAAACCCGTACCCTCTCCACTTCCGGCATCGTAGTTGACTATCGTATCGTCGAGTCCTCCAGTGGCTCTGACTATGGGCAGAGTACCATAACGAAGGGAGTATATCTGATTGAGCCCGCACGGCTCGAAGAGTGAGGGCATCAGAAACATATCGCTACCGGCCTCTATCTTGTGGGCCAATTCGTCGGAATATCCCACATGAACGGCGAATCTATCTGGATATCTGGCCGCCACATCCCGGAAGAAGCCTTCTGCCCACTTCTCTCCCGTACCGAGCATCACGAAGTTGGCTCCGCAGTGAAGCAGCCTCTCCATGGCACCGGCTATGAGCTCTATCCCCTTCTGTCCGGCGAATCTTCCTACGAATCCTATAAGGGGTCTCTCTTCATCCTGAAGCCCGAATATATTCAGAAGGTCCCTTTTGCACTCTCTCTTACCCTCCATATCCTCCACATCGTATCCGGCCACTATATATCTGTCCGTAGAGGGGGACCACTCCTCGTAATCTACACCGTTGAGTATCCCCCTGAGTTTGTGACTATGGGCCTTTATATGCTCCTGCAGCCCGAAACCGAACTCCTCGCTCTGAATCTCGCTGGCATATTTCCGGCTTACCGTGGTCAGGGCGTCACAGTGCGCTATTCCACCCTTGAGAAAATTGACACCCCCCATAGACTCCAACTCATAGGGATTGAAGTGCTCCCATCCGATTTCCAGCACATCCATGACACCTTTGTAGAACTGCCCCTGATGTTGAAGGTTGTGTATAGTCAGCACAGTGGCACTCTGCATAAAAAATTCGTCGTATGCGAATCTCGTATTTCTAAGTACCGCCTGCGGAGCCGTGTGCCAGTCGTGGGAATGGATGATATCGGGTTTGAAATCGAGCCTTTTACAAAGCTCAAAAGCGGCTTTGCTCAAAAAGGCGAAACGGTTGTCGTTGTCCGAATAGCCAAAGCCGTTCTCATCCGTATAGAGACCCGAGCGCCCGTAGAAGGCTTCGTAGTCTATGAAATAGATATCGACTCCACTCTTTGCGAGCCTATCCCTGTAGAGACCTGCCCACAATTCCCCCATAGGCCCCATAGGGACTCCCAGCGGACCGGGAATATGCTCCAGCCGCTCTCTGTCTATGGAGTAGTATCTGGGCATGACTACCACAAGCTCGCAACCGAGCTTCTTCAGAGCCTTGGGCAGTGCACCCGCCACATCCGCCAATCCGCCGGTCTTGGCGTAGGGTACCGCCTCCGAGACTGTAAAGAGTACCTTCAACTTCATCTCTTCTATCCTCCCTCGTACAACTGATCTTCTATATTGTATCCAACAATATCTTGGCTCCCTCCAGAGGCGCATTTTTCAGAGCTGTAAGTTCGATATCGATATTTTCGAGCGAGACAGCCAGAGCGTAATCGCCTATTCTCTCTCTCACTATGGAAAGTAGTTCTGGATTCGACTCCATCACCCCTCCACCGAGTATCAGCTTTTGGGGATTACAGAGTGTAATCGCGCAAGCACAGGCATGCAACAGAGCCTCTATGAAGTTGTCGTATATCTCTCTACACTTCTGATTGGAACTTTCGGCGAAGCTCTTCAAATCCGGCTTGCCGTCACATCCATGATACTCCATCCACCTCTTCATACCGCTACCCGAAGCGTAGAGTTCGAGACAGTTGTCTTTGCCGCATCCGCAGGCAAAAGGTGCCCTTCTGTACGGGATATGGCCTATCTCCATGGCGAATCCTCCGCTCCCTTTCACTATCGTGCCACCATGCACCACCCCGCAGCCTATCCCTGTACCGGGATACAAAGCCACGACAAAGTCGCTATCCCAATATTTCGCTTCGGCCAATGCGGCACAATTGAGATCGTTTTCCACGAGTATCTTCACACCGAAACGCTCCATGACATAGGAGACTATATCTTCTCTCTCGAGCTCTATATTGGGAGCGGAGACTATCCTGCCCCCGCTGACGAAACCGGCGAAGGAGACGGCGACCGCCTCTATATCCCGCTCTCTTTCGAGCATCTTTTCCAGAAAATCTTCGAATGAAGCTCCCTTTGCTGCAGATAGCTTTCCGGTATATCCTCCCTCTCCAAGCAACTCATATCGCAGATAACTGCCTCCCACATCGACCGCAAGACGACTCATATCACTCCTTGGAGGCTTTCGAGAGGTTTTTGATGAAACTTTTTATCGAAGCAATCTCGATCTTGTTCAATCTTCTATAAGTTCACGATGCTCAACCATCGCACACATATTCTGAACGACATTCATTCCGGCCTTTTCGGCCTTTTCAGCAGCTTCGTTGTTCACTATCCCTTTCTGTGTCCATAGGACCTTCACATCACCTCTTTCTATGCAGGCATCCGCTATGGGCGCCACTGCTGCAGGTTTTCTGAAAACAACCACCATATCTACGGGGTGTTCGATCTCTTTGAGACTGCGATAGACCTTTCTGCCGAGAATTTCATCTTCTTTGGGATATATGGGATAGATCTCGTATCCGCACTCGATAAGATATTTCGTAACTTTGTTACTATCTTTTTGCGGATTCGGAGAGGCACCCACAATCGCTATGCTTTTGCACTCTCTCAAATACCTTTCCACCTCTTGCGGATTGCTGTTGACTCTTGGAAATTCACACTCCATTACAACTCCCTTTCTGCTATAATTCGCCAAATTCTACTCAGGATATCGTAATGTTGGACTTAAAACAGATAAAAATGGCCAAGAAGAGATTGAGCGAAATTGCTTATGAGACACCTTTTGCGTATGCTCCCATCCTCAGCGAGATGAGTGGTTACGAAGTGTTTCTCAAGAAGGAGAATCTTCAGCGCACCGGCTCGTTCAAACTCAGAGGCGCATTCAACAAAATCGCGATTCTTGTAGAAAACGGAAAGAGAAACGGCGTAGTTGCGGCAAGTGCAGGCAACCATGCGCAGGGAGTGGCTTTTGCTGCGAGACACTTCGGTATAGATGGAACGATAGTAATGCCCGAATCGACACCGCTGACCAAAGTGATGGGGGTCAGGGAGCTGGGCTCACGGGTAATACTGAAAGGAGCCAACTACGACGAAGCCTACGCCTATGCGGTCGAATATGCCGAAAAAGAGAACAAAGAGTTCGTACACCCTTTCGCCGACGACGATGTGATGGCCGGCCAGGGGAGCGTGGCACTTGAGATGTTGAGTCAGGAGAAGGATCTCGATGCCATCATCGTACCGGTGGGAGGCGGCGGACTCATTTCTGGATGTGCCGTAGCCGCCAAAGCGCTCTGTGCCAAAACCAAAATTATCGGTATCGCCTCCGCCGGCGCACCGGCGATGAAACACTCCTACGACTCCAAAACACCTGTGGATAGCACCTCGGTGAGAACGATAGCCGACGGTATAGCGGTGAGAGACACCTCCCCGAAGACACTGGAGTACATTCTGCGCTATGTCGATAGTATGGAACTCGTATGCGAAGATGAGATCGCAAGTGCCATACTTTTCCTCCTCGAAAGACAGAAACTCCTCGTAGAGGGTGCAGGGGCGGTAGGCGTAGCGGCCGTAATGCACGGGCATATCCAAATGCCAAAAGGCTCGAAGATAGGTATCGTGCTCAGCGGAGGAAATATAGATGTGACCATGCTCTCTCTCATTATCGAAAAAGGTCTCATGAAATCATACAGAAAGATGAAGCTCGTGGTCACTCTGATAGACAAGCCAGGAGCGTTAAGAAGATTCTCGGAGCTTATGGAAAAGGCCAACGCCAATATCGTACAGATTGGATACGACAGAACCTCTACCGATCTCGAGTTCGGTGACGCCCATGTAAGTGTGGCTCTCGAAACGAAAGGGGAAGAGCATCAGAATGAAATAAGAAGACTGCTTCAGGCCGAGGGATTTTGCTTTCGAGAGGAGCACTGATTGCAGGCAAGGCCGACTCACCGCAACGAAGCTTGGAGGCTCTTGGAATCAGAGCACTCCCATTTTAATGTTTTGGTCTCATAGCAATACGGGTCTTTTTCTTCTCTACAGCCATTACCTCTATCAGATATTTCTCGATAGCGACCCTTTTGTATTTTCTTGCAAGGAGTAGTGGCGTATAGCCCTCTCTATCTTTTAGATTCAAATCGGCTCCAAAGGCTATCAATTTTTTCAATATAAAAATACTATTGGCTTTTACGGCACTATTAAGTGGTGTTCTACCCTTTTGATCCGTTACATTTATCGGAGCACCATCTCTTATTAGCATATCCACTTTTTGAGAATCATATGCCAATATCGCCTCCACCAATTTATCGCTCAGCTCCTTTCTCTGCGCTTTGTGGGGCATTGCAGGCAAACCCTTTTCGCTTTCCGCTTTTTTATCCACTACGCCTACACTCCGTTCCGCCTCTGGAGTCACGGACTCCCCCTTCGCTTCGAGAATATCACCTATACCGATTCTTATCCGCTCTTTTTGTAGATTGGCGATATGGCGTCTCCCTTTAGTATAATATTTAGCCACACGCAATACATCGGGCATCTGTATGCTATAGTGTTCTATCGTATCGAAATGCCATCCTTTATCTTTCATAATCTCTATAAAACGCCTCAACTCATCGGCACTACTCCTATCTCTAAACATGAAGTCGTGAGCCAATAGTATAATTTTGCCTTTTTTGACAGTTCTACCGTGCATATATAGAGATTCCACCCTCGAAGCCAACTCTTGTGCACTCCCTTTGCGTCTGCCACCATTTCCGAAATGCCACTCGATATCCCAACCATAAACGAAGAATCCCTCCTTTTGGAGCGTATCGTATTTCGGTCTCTCTATCTCCACACGCTTTCGCCCCAATGCCATATCGTCTCTTCTAATATCGGGTGTACGCCAAACATTTCTACCGGCAAGTCTAAGGTACTTTCTTCCACCCACTATAATCTGAGCATGCTCCACATCACTCATTACCCCCCACAAATTACTGTAGAATTTTCTATAGTGACCATTGGCATGAGAGTAGGTATGATTGGCCACCATGACATTGGGCATAAGCAACTCTTTTTTGAAAAGGGAGGGATGCAATACAACATTTCTCCCGATACAGAACATTGTCGCTTTTACACCCTCTTTGGAGAGGACATTCAAGATATTTTCCGTCCCTTTTGTCATCGGTCCATCATCGAAAGTCAGATAGATGGTCTTTTCATCTTGTGGGCTATTTTTGAGTATTTCGCTTATCTTCGGAACTCTCCTCTCCCTTTTGCACGGAGTCATATCGAGTATAGATAATGGGCTTTTACTTATTCGACTCTCTACCGCAGCTATACTTAGTGTTTCGCTATGGGTCTTTTCAGGATAACTATCCACGACAGCGGACGAAAGAGTGTGAGAGATGAGTAAAAACGGAAAAATTTTCATAAATACATTCATGATTCCTATCCTTCATATAATATTTATTACTATCAGTTTATACTTTGTTTACTTTCCGAAATCCATTAATGAAATTATAACGAATTTTGCAAAAAGATAGCTAAAATTTTAATA
>OFBU01000028.1_pt1 | contig 26773 bp, 31 predicted proteins | sample 1520681 | NCBI WGS metagenome assembly OFBU01 (sample SAMEA3696450, study PRJEB22514) | metagenome | biome: water; feature: marine; material: hydrothermal vent | place: Pacific Ocean | collected 2014-08-16 | depth 1514 m
AGTCACTCAATCCATAAGGAATGGCTTTCATTCATCTCCTTTGGCTGGCTTTGGCTTGTATTATAACAAAAGGGAGAGAGTGGGGTGTATTGAATTTGGAGAGAGGCTTCATGGGTGAAAATTTGTCTCTCCTCGCCCTCTCGACGGGGAGGGTGGGATACTTATACCCTTGGCAGGCGGTAATCTCAATGCTCTTTTTTCGTCACTATTGACCAACTGAGGTCGAGAATCTCTCTATGTTTGAGGATGAAGTCGTTCAACTCTTCGAGCTTCATATCTTTTATAATCTCCAGCTCCCTCGATGACCACCCCATGCCTATGCCGCTGTAGTATTCGTTGAAGGCTCTGTTGAGTCGTTGGCTCATCGTCTCGGTGCGCAGAGGTTCGCTCCCGAGAAAATATTTTCTCGCAGCCTCCAGCTCCTTCGCCGTGGCTCCCTTTTTGACGAAATCGTCCACAAGCTCACGAACCACCTTTGCAGCTTCGTCGGCACTCTCGAGCTTGGTCTGAAGATAACCGCTGAAGTAGCTGCTGCTACGATTTACGGAGAATCTCGCATATGCCGAGTAGGCCAGCCCCCTCTTCACTCTGATCTCCTCCATCATTCTGCTTCCGAAGCCTCCGCTTCCGAGGATGAATGCGGCGACCTTTCCATAGACCCTTCGGCTGTCGTCGGCTCTCATTTCGTAGGGTGAGCCGAAATAGATATAGGCCTGATCGGTGTCTTCGTACTGCACCACACTCTTGTTGACATCCGAAGCTTCGTAGTGTCCCAGAGCGGGAACTTCGCCTCTCTTCAGAGAATCCACTACGGTGCTTAGAGCCTTTTCGATACTTTTTTTGTCGATATTACCGCCTATGAGTACAATCAGATTGTCCAGATGTAGATGAGCCCCGATGAAGCTCTTGAGATTCTCGAGAGACATGGCTTTGACGCTCTCTTCGCTTCCAAGCTGAGGGTTTGCCGCGGGAGTACCTTTGAAAAGTATCTCTCTCAAGCCTCTGGATGCGATATAGTCAAAATTGCTCCTCTTCTGCATAAGTTTGCCGAGTGTCTGCTTCCTGACCTTTTCGAAAGCCTCCTGCGTATAGTTGGGGTCTTTCAGTAGTTCGGCAAGCTTTTCGAGGGCGAGTGGAAATTGGCTGTCGAGAGCCTCCAATGAGAGTACGAAAGTCTCTCTGCCTACTCCGGCATGGAGTGTTATGGCGTGATTGTCGAGCACTCTGGCGAAAGCGACAGCTCCATCCTTCGATGTCCCTTCGTTGAGCAGCTTGGCACTCATCGAAGCCACTCCCGGTATCGGGTCGGCCAGGGAACCGCTCTCTCTGAAAATCAGCTCCATATCGATCAGAGGCAGTCTTTTATCCTCTTCGAAGATAACTGGTATCTTCACCCCTTTTAGCTCAATATTCATCAAAACAGCCGCCATTGCATATCCTTGTATCAATATCGTAGTCAGAAAAATTTTCCAAAAAGTTTTCAATAGTAACGCTCCAATATGTTGTATGCCGTATCTCTCTTGGCAGGTTTTTCGCCTATATCGCGAATCAGCTTTATCATCTCTTCGGCGTTCATCCTGTTACTCGCACCTGCGGCGGAGACTACATTCTCTTCCATCATCGTGCTTCCCAGGTCGTTGGCGCCAAAAAGCAGGGCCATCTGTCCTATATAGCTCCCCTGTGTCACCCATGAACTCTGTATGTTGGGGATATTGTCCAGGAAGAGCCTCGCCACCGCCAGCAGTCTGAGATAGCGGTTGGAAGACTGCTTGCCTATGCTCGGTATCTCCTGCATAAGGCGGGTGTTTTTGCCCTGAAAGGACCACATAATAAAGGCACGGAAGCCTCCGGTACGCTCCTGAAGCCTCCTGATATGGTCGAAATGCTCCACTATCTCCCTGTCGCTCTCGACGGTACCGAACATCATCGTGGCGGTGGATTTTATCCCCAGGCGGTGCGCCTCTTCGTGTACCTCCAGCCATCTATCCTTATCCAGCTTGTTTGGCGCGACTATATCTCTGACCCTGTCGCTCAATATCTCCGCCCCCGCTCCGGGAATGGAGGCAAGCCCCTTCGCGTGCAGTCTCGAGAGTACTTCCGCCACCGAAATCCCCGAGCGTTTCGCTATATAGTCTATCTCTATAGCCGAAAAGCCGTGTATCGTTATCTCGGGATACTTTCGGTGTATATGCTCCACCAACTCTTCGTACCACTCTATCTCGAGTTTGGGATGCACACCCCCCTGAAAGAGTATCTGCGTACCGCCTATGGATATAAGCTCGTCTATCTTGTCGTCTATCTCGTCGAAGCTCAATATATAGGCATCTTCGTTCTTCTCGTGTCTGTAGAAGGCGCAGAATTTACAATCCACCCAGCAGACATTGGTATAGTTGATATTTCTATCCACCACGAAGGTGGTGACACCTTTCGGGTGGAGCTCCCTCTTCCTGGCATATGCCATCTTTCCCAACTCTTTGAGCTCCGCCTTCTCTATCAGCTCAACAGCCTCGTCCACACTCATTCTACCCATAGAGTACCTTTGTCAATGTTTTTTCACACTCCCTTCCACTCCAACACCGAAACCTCCTCCAAGCTCCTTCTCCATACCCACGGTAGCGCTCTGCATACTTCGTTCTCTCTCCACGGAAGCATCCTGCGCCTCATAGGCGAAACCTACCCCTCCCCAGAAGCGCGCCGGCTCGGATACAGAAGAGGATGCACAGGCCGAGAAGAGAGTCATCGCCGCAACGAGGAGAAGATAGGGATGGTATCTTCTACTTGGCGACCGCATCGAGCACACCGTTGATAAACTGTGGTGCCTTGTCGTCCGCGAGCTCCTTGGCGAGTTCGATGGCCTCGTTTATCACCACCGCCCTGTCGGTCTTCTCTATCATTATTTCGTAGGCACCGAGACGCAAAATGGCCTTCTCCACCTTGCCGACCTTGTCGTAGTCCCAGCTGTCGAGATGTTTGACTATCTCTTCGTCCAGACTCTGCATATGTTCGATAGTACCGTCGTAGAGGCGATGCGAAAACTCTCTCTGTCTGTTTCTTATCTTCTCCTCTTCGAGAATCTCGTCTCTGAACTTCACTATTCCGTCGTTTCCGAGGTCGTAGGCATAGAGTAGGCCCACTACGGCACGGCGTGCCTGATGTCTGGTAGCCATTACTCCAACTCTCCATAGAGATTCATCATCTCTATGAGGCTCGCCATCGCCTCAGCACCTTTGTTGCCCGCTTTGGTACCGGCTCTCTCTATCGCCTGCTCTATGCTATCCACCGTCAATACACCGAAAGATACGGGCTTACCGTATTTGAGTGTGACATTGGCTATACCTTTGGTCGCTTCGGCCGACACATAGTCGAAATGGGGCGTAGCTCCCCTGATGACGGCCCCCAGACAGCACACCGCATCGTACTTTCCGCCCGAAAGCGCCCTCTCGAGCGCGAAGGGTATCTCGAAAGCGCCCGGTACGAGTATCAAATCGAGAGTCTCGGCATCCCCACCGAATCTGGAATATGTATCTTTGGCCCCCTCTACGAGCCTGTCGGTGATAAAGTGGTTGAAACGCGCCGAAATTATCGCCACCTTCTTCTCTCTATCGACACGAAGATCTCCTTCGACTATTCTCATATTGTCAATCTCCTTTTCTTTTTCACTCTGTTACGGCTCTTATGGCCTCTATCTGTTTCACGAGAGTTTCGAGTTCGTGCAATTTTATCATATTGGGACCGTCACTGAGAGCGATGGAGGGGTCGAAGTGCGTTTCGAAGAAGAAACCGTCCACCCCCACGGCCGCAGCAGCTCTGGCAAGCGGTGCGACGAACGAGCTGTCTCCCCCGCTCGTGGCGCTTCCGCCCGCGGGCATCTGCACCGAATGTGTGGCATCGAAAATGACGGGTGCGAAGCGGGACATGATGGGCAAACTCCTCATATCCACCACGAGATTGCCATAGCCGAAACTACTCCCCCTCTCGGTCAGCCACACACCATACTTTTCAGACGCCTCCCTGCTCACCTCTGCATCGTATCCTCTGCTTGCGAGTACCTTCCTGACGGGATGCTCCATAGCCTGGGGAGCGAGAAACTGCCCCTTCTTGATATTCACGATAGAGGGTGTCGAAGCCGCGGCCACGAGCAGGTCCGTCTGACGACAGAGAAATGCGGGAATCTGGAGTACATCGGCCACTTCCGAAGCCAGTTCCGCCTGTTCGGGGAGATGGATATCGGTCAGGATTTTGTATCCGAAACTTCTCTTCACTTCGTTGAGTATCGCAAGCCCCTCCTCTATCCCGGGCCCTCTGAAGCTATCGAGACTGGTTCTATTGGCTTTGTCGAAACTGGCTTTGAAGTAGAAATCTCTACTGCAGCTATCGGCCAACTCTTTCAGACCTTCGGCTATGCGCATCACATTGTCTCTACTCTCTATCACACACGGTCCGGCTATGAGTACCATTTCTCAAACTCTCCTCTTTTGTAACATCTGTCGCAAGTATATCGTAAAGGCTCTTCGTTGGCTCAAAGAGAGTATGCCTCCATCTTTCTGTTTTTGAATGCACAGAGTTGGGAGTAGCCGACACTCTTTGCCGCCTCTACGACCTCTCTCATCGCGAAACCTACCTGCTCGGGAGAGTGGGCATCGGAGGCGAAAGTTATGGGTATATCCCTCTCATAGGCCATCTTCAGCAGTTCGATACTGGGATAGAGCTCCCCTATCGGTTTTCGAAGACCGGCCGCATTTAGCTCCAAAACCATTTCACGAGCTGCAATGGCATCGAGAGAGGCTTCGGCATATCCGGGGATATCCGCCTGCGGCAGGAATCTGAAAACCTTTATGAGGTCGAAATGAGCTACGATATCGAACAGTCCGCTTCCAACCATCTTTTCTATTTCGGCGAAATATTTTCTCCATAGCTCGTCTATATCCTCACTCTCATAGCGCCCTATGAATTCGGGATTGTCGAAGCCCCACCCTTCTATGAAGTGAACGGAGCCTATGAGATAGTCAACATCCGCATTCAAAACTCTCTCGTCCATATAACCAGGAAGCCAATCCACCTCGTAACCGAGCCTTATATCGATAGACTCTTCATACTCCTGTGCAAGCTCACGGACACCCGATTCATACAGCTGCATCTCATCGAACGAGAGTCTGTACTCCTCATCGAAATTCATCGGTGCATGCTCGGAGAAACCGAATATATCCATCCCCTTTTCGATGGCTTTTTCGATATATTCTCTCATACTCCCTTCGGCATGCCTGCACAAAATCGTATGGTTGTGTAGGTCTATATACATTGTCGTCTCCTCTCTTCCATTGCCTGCCTATATTCGTCAATAGCGACTCTTCGGGGCGAGTCTCAAAAAGGTATATATATTTTGGCTATCAACTCTTCATATTCGGAAACAGGGTCGCTCTCTATCGTGATCCCTCCACCACTTTTGTAGATATAGTTTCCATTCTCATACTCTATGTAGCGTATCATCACCGCCGACTCGACTCTCTCACCGCTGCAGATACCGAAGACGCCCGTATAGAAGCCTCTCTCGTAACCCTCTATCTCATCGATGATAGCAAGAGTACTCTTTTTGGGTGTTCCACTGATGGAGCCTGCCGGCGTCAGCGTACGAAAGATATCGCCTATACGAGCCCTCCACCCGCTCTCCAGCCTCGAGCGTATGGAGGAACTCACCTGCAGAAGCTCTCTCTTGCCTGCGGCTATTTTGTGAACATATCTGAACTTCTCCACTTTCGTATCGTATCCCACCATATTCAGGTCGTTCCTCATGAGATCGACAATCATGGTATGCTCGGCTATCTCTTTGGGGTTGGAGACTATTTTGTCGTAAGCACACTCCACGGAGGCATCTATAGTACCCTTCATGGGGTAGGTACGGATGAGATTCTGCGATATACGAACGAAGCTCTCGGGAGAGAAACATACGAAACGATCTTCGATATATAGTTTGTATGGAGCTCTGGCATAGTTGTAGATATCCCTCAGACTCAGGCCGGGTTCGAGCTCTACAGCCGTGGGAAAGGTCAGATTCAGCAGATAGGTATTTCCTGCCGCTATCTCCTCTTTGACTCTGCGCATCGCTTCGAGGTACTCTTCGAAAGAGGGTGGAGAGATGAAGAGTCGCGGAGGATGAGACTCTGGCTCTTCGCAAGAGGATTCTTCGAATCCCTCTATATGGAAGAGAAGACTTTGCGGCAAATCGTGAAGATCGTACAGAACTATCTCGCTTCTGTCGTATGAGATGACGAAGAGGAAATCTCTCCCCTCGGCTCCGAGTAGATTCATCGCCCGGAACCCCTCTTCGTGTGGGAAAGAGCGGTTTATATCCATAGCTATGAGTCGAGTAGAAGAAGTTTCAATACCGCCATTCTGACGAATACTCCATTGCTGACCTGTTCGAGTACGAGCGATCTCGGGTCATCCAGGATATCGTCCGAAATATCGATATTTCTCATTACCGGTCCCGGATGCATCACCACCACACTCCTGTCTCCCAGCAAGTCCTGCGTGATACAGTACCTTTTGGCATACTCTTCGTAGTTGTCGAATATCGGTCTTTTATGTCTCTCGAGCTGGGCCCTGAGACTCATTATCACATCCACCTCGTCCACTACCTCTTCGAGGGTATCGTAACGGGGCAGGTCGGTAACGGGCATGAAGGGTTTGGGCGCCACGAGAGAGAGTTTGATGCCGAATCTGTCAAAGAGTCTGATATCGCTTGCCGCCACTCTGGAGTTTACGATATCACCTACGATAGCCACCCTTAGCCCCTCGAGTCTGGTACCGAAAAATTCTCTTATCGTGAAGAGGTCCAGCAGCGCCTGTGTAGGATGGGCATAGTTGCCGGCACCCGCATTTATCACCGGAGTCAGCTGCATATCGGCAAGCAGGGAGGGTGTATCGTTGTGACTGTGTCTGATTATGACACCGTCGGGCCCCATCGCACAGAGATTGGAAAAGGTATCTTCGAGAGTCTCACCCTTCTTCGTGGAGCTCTTGGAGGGGTCCAGATGCACCACCTCCGCTCCAAGCCTTTTGGCTGCCACTTCGAAAGAGCTCCTAGTTCTTGTGGAGTTTTCAAAAAAGAGTGTTATAAGCAGTCTCTCTTTCAGCAGAGGCGGTGGAAGTCTCTTTTTGAAGGAGGAGGCATCTTCGAATATTCTCTCTATCTGCTCCATACTCAGGTCGTCGCTATCAACGAGGTGCTGCATCTATACTCCTTTTTTCACTTTTTTCGACATCTTCAGAAATTTTTTCAAGGCCTTGCGCTCTCTCCATCCCAGTCTGTAATCTATATGTCCGAGATACCATCTGGCCTCTTCGAGCCCGATATCCCTCTTTCGGGCTGCTCTTTTCAATATATAATAGGGAATTTTCCATCTCCTGACCGAAAACTCTTTTGCAAGCCCTGCTATCCGTCTGTCGCGATGCCTGCAACAGAGTCTGGCGAATACGAAGGGAAGGCCGGTTCTCCTCTTCCACTCCGAAGAGAGGTCGATACCCTCACCCCCCTCGAGGTAGTACTTCAGAGCCTTGTCCCCTATAAGTACTTCACCCCTGAGTTTCAAAACTTCGGCCAGCATGTTGGATGTGGCGGACTCATGGTCTCTCTTCTCCTCTCCGGGTATCAGCAGTACGCTATATACGGGACCATCCGCGACTATCCCTAGGTCGCTGCACTCTCTCCTTTGTGACAATACACTAGAGATGAAGGCGGCATCTATCCTCCCTTTCATAAAAGCTTCGTTCACCATACTGGGTACGGCACGCTTGTATCTCAGCATCTGTTTGAACTGCGTACTGCCTATCCTCTTCTTCATGAAAACCTGAAAAGGAAGGAGGTTGAGATAGTTGATAGAACCGAATTTCACCCTCTGCTCCACAATATTTTAGCGCGATTATACAGTATAATTCCCTATCGATGCTATCGGGGATATATCGATACCTCAGATAGCCACAGATAAGCAACTGCACAGAAAGGGGTATATAGTTATGGTAAGAGTAGAATTTCTCGGCCCCATCGACAAAGAAGCGATGGAGCTGGAGATTGGAAGTCTGAACGAACTCGCCAGGATTCTCTCCGAGGATAGCACTCTGGCACAGTGGCTGAAAAACTCCGCCGTAGCCGTGAACGATACGATTGTCAGAGATAGAGAGACTCCTCTGAAAGATGGGGATAGAGTCTCCATCCTGCCGCCTGTTTGCGGAGGTTGAGATGATGGAGATTCACGAAGGGGCTCTCGATGTCAAAGAGATTCTCGGCAGATGGCTCGATGAGGAGATGAACTCCAACTATGGGGCGTTCATACCCTTCATCGGGATTATAAGAGAGGAGGGAGAGATAGAGGCTCTGAGTTTCGATATCTACGAACCCACACTGAGAAAGTGGTTCGACGACTGGCAGGAGAGAGCCCGGGCGGAGGGTGCCAGAGTGAGGATGGCACACTCTCTGGGTGATGTACCGATACACTCATCCTCCTACATATCGGCCGTACTTTCGCCGCGCAGAAAGGTGGCACTGCGACTCATAAACGAATTCGTTGAAGATTTCAAAGCCAATGCCCCCATTTGGAAATACGATGTAATAGAGGGCAAGAGGATCTATGCCGCACAACGCAGCATAGCCATGGATGGAGCCGGTATTCTGTTTATAGAAGATTGACTCGAATGAAAGAGCGGAGTATCTTGTTGTCTATTGGCTTATGAAGATGAGAGGGTTATGATTTCGGCTTGGATTTTGGCTTCGGCTATATCGGAGTGTGTCAGTTTTACCTTCACATGCTCGAAGAGCGGCGCATTCCCGGCGACAATCTCGACCGTAATACCCTCCATCTCGCAAAGCAGCAGGGCTTTGGCCGGTCTGCCCGCTTCGTTCTCGTCCATCTCGCTTATTCGTGCATCGAAACACTCCCCTATATGCTTCGCCGCCCAGCGTGCGAATTTTCTGTCTCTGAAATCCCATTCGGCTTTTGTAGCCTTTCGCTCCAAATCGCTCACTCTTGCGCAGAGGGATTCTATGTTTCTCAGAAGATAGGCTCTGCTTCTGCTGTCGGATTCGAGTTCCGCTTCTATGAGACGGTGTAGAATGAGGTCGCTGTATCTTCTGATGGGAGAGGTGAAGTGGCTGTATTTGTCGAAACCCAGACCGAAGTGACCTACATTGAAAGCAGAGTATCTCGCCCTCTTGAGAGACTTTATTATAAGGGCGTCTATCTCCGCCTCCAGTCCGGCTTTTGCCGCTTCGGCCTGTATCTCTCTTATGGTCTGTGCCGGATTGGCTTCGTCGTCTACCTCCACGAAGATACCGACGCCTGCAAGCTCCTCCAGAAGTGTTCGCATCTTCTCTCTTTCCGGAGCTTCGTGGATACGGAAAATGGCATCTTCCTCTCCTTCGAAGCGTTTTGCGGCCGCCTTGTTGGCCAGAAGCATACACTCCTCTATCAAAGAGTGCGACGCTGTACCGCTCTCTATGCTCGTCTCTTTCAGAAGATGTCGGGCGTCTATGGTGATTTTCACCTCGTCGCTTCTGAAGTCGAAACCTTTCTTGAGTCTCTTTTTTCTGAGTCTGGATGTCACTCCGCTTAGAGGAAGAAGCCACTGCATTATCGATTTTTCGATTCCCTCTTCGAAAACTTTTTCTCCGGAGAGTACCTCGTCTATCTCGTCATAGTTGAAACGACGGCGGGAGTGGATAATTGCCTTGAAAAAGCTCTCCTCCTTCGCTTCGAGAGTTTTCGGGTCGAGCACTATCTTGCATACGAAAGCGAGCCTGTCCCTTCCGGGCTTGAGGGAGCAGATATTTTCGCTCAACTCTCTCGGAAGCATCGGGAAGGCTTTGTGCGGCAGATAGGTGGTGAAGCCTCTGCGTTTGGCTTCCAAATCTATGGGAGAGAAAAACGGGACATAGTGTCCGACATCGGCTATGGCTACATAGAGAGTGCTTCTGTCGGTATCGAAATAGATGGCATCGTCGAAATCTTTGGCGCTTACAGGGTCTATGGTACAAAAGTCCAAAGCTCTGAGATCGACTCTGCCTTCGAGCTCTTGTGCAAGCACTTCCGAGGGAATCTCGAGAGCCTGCTCCACACACTCCTGTGGGAACTTCTCCCCCTCCCTGTCGTAGAGTAGCAGGGATATGCGTTCGTCCACCTTGGGGTCTTCGAGATTGCCCACTATCTCTTTGACCTCCATACTCAGCGCATCTATCAGGAATACGGTCCCTCTCTTGAAGGCTTTGATCTCCATCCCCTCCATCGTCGCTTCCACACTCTGAGCGTTTTTGATGTTGCGAAGCGAGAATCTGCCCTCTTCGTCGATATGGCTGTAGGCGATTATCTTCACGATAGCCCTCTGCAGTACCATAATCACCTTCGCCGAAGCTCTGCCTCTTGCGGCGATGATCCTTCTGACCACCACCTCGTCTCCGTTTTTCGCCCCTTTCAGATTTTCAGGCGCTATCAGCAGGTCCCTGAGCTCTTTTTGGGGAGCTTCGAGATAGCCTTTGCCATCTGCCGAAATATGGATTTTTCCTATACGATAGATCGATTTGAGCCGATAGAGCCCCTCCTCGTCTTTTTCGAAAGCTCCCATCTTCTCCAACTCTTCGAAGAGCGGATACTCTTCACTATCGAGCTCATCTGGCACAAAAGCGCGACTCAGCTGTATCCCCAACGGGCTCATGGCGCAATCTCTCCTCTCATGCGTCTCTTAGACGATATTTTATCTCTTCGAGTCTCTCTATCCTCTCTTCGGTGGTGGGGTGTGTGCGGAAGAGATTCCCCATCGCAGTCCCCACCGCACTGAAGGGATTGACTATGAACATATGGGCGGTGGAGGGTTCGGCATCGTGTATGACACCCCCTCTCGCATAGTTTTCGAGTTTGCTCAGGGCCCTCTGTAGCCATTCTGGATGCCCTGTCATGAGTGCGGCTCCCTTGTCGGCCTCGAACTCTCTCGAGCGACTTATGCTCATCTGTATTATCGTGGCAGCCAAGGGCATTATTATCATAAGGGCTATCGTGACTATCGGATTTCTGTCTCTGTCATCTCCGAAAATCATACCGAAATTGGCCAGCATGGATATGGCTCCTGCGATGGTGGCGGCTACGGTACCTATGAGCATGTCGTAATGTTTGATATGGCTCAGCTCATGGGCGATGACTCCCGCTATCTCCTCTTCGTCGAGCAGATTCAAAAGCCCTTCCGTCACCGCCACTGCCGCGTGCTCGTAATCTCTGCCGGTAGCGAAAGCGTTCGGTATCGGGTCGGGAATGATATATAGTCTGGGCATCGGCAGGCCCGCTTCGAGGGTGAGCTTTCTGACTATCTCGTAGAGTCCCGGTGCGTTACTCTCATCCACCTCGATGGCATCGTAGTGGGAGAGAATCTGCTTGTCGCTGTAGTAGTATGCATAGAAATTCATTCCGGCGGCAATCAGAAAGGCGAATATCATTCCGCTTTTACCCCCAATGAGGCCTCCGAACCAGATGAAAATCAGTGTCAATGCCGTCATCAGAAAATATGTCTTGAACTTTTCCATCTTTTTTGACTCCTTGTCGATAATTATCGTTTTACGAAATTGTATATGATAGTCGTTAATGGCCATCTGCAAATTAGAGTCACCACAAAACTTTAGATGACACACATTCGGACATATTACGATAATATAGCTATGCCACCACCCTCCTTATTCTACAACACCTGCTCATAGAGGAGATTTAAAGAATATAGAAGTGAGTTGCTTTTGTCGGATTGTCGCCTTCGTTCAATGCCGACTCGAAAAGTCGTATAATATCAAGAAGATGAAAGGGTATGCAGTGGAGATATTTTTGAGATGGGAGTGTGTGTGGGCTGTGAAGCTATGAAAAGAGTTTGCAAAACTCTTTATAAGAGTCTGGATGAGTTTCTGGCGCCGTTGGATGAGAAGTCGAGAAGAGAGCTTTTTTATGTTGATAGATTTTTAACGAAAAGATATGGCGCTCGACTTCTATTGGTAGGAGGTGTAGTAAGAGACCTGCTGCTTGGCAAGAGAGTCTCCGATATAGATATCGAATGCTATTGCATTACCCAAGAGGAGTTCGAAAGCGCCATGAGAGAGCTGGGAGCTCAGGGTGTGGGCAGAAGTTTTTTCGTCTATAAATACGGCAATATCGATATAGCCTTGCCCAGGATAGAGCGCAAAAACGGTTATGGGCACAGGGCTTTCGAGGTATCACGCACAGACGACGAGATAGAGGCGGCTAGGAGAAGGGATTTTACGATAAACGCTCTTGGCTACGAGCTGAAAGAGGAGAGAGTCATCGACTACTGGGGCGGTCTGGAGGACCTGGAGAGAGGGATTCTCAGAGCCGTATATCCGCAAAGTTTCGTGGAGGACTCTCTCAGAGTGCTCAGGGCAATGCAGTTTTCGTCGAGACTGGCGTTCAAAATAGAGAGAGAGACCTGCCTGCTCTGCAGAGAGATAGATATAGACGATCTCCCCTGCTCCAGAATCTTCGGTGAATTCAGAAAGATGTTTCTTTCGGACTATCCGCACTACGGACTCTATGCGCTCGAGAGTCTCGACATCTCCGTAAAACTATGGGGAGAGGGGTTGGGACACAGAGCCTTTTTCGCCGCGGCCGGAGATATGCTCAGATACAAAAAATATTTCAGACAGGATATGAGAGAGTTCTACTTCCTCGCTATATACTCCCGCTACAGCGGAAGGGATATAGATGATATCCTCGAAGCGATAGACGCGCCCAGAATCTACAGAAGAGTGCTACGGAACATACCGGAGATACCGGAAGAGATAAAAGACTCTTTCGTGGCCTCTTTGGCACTCAAAGAGGGGGTATGCAAAAGTCCTCTCAACTATATCCCCCAAATCGCCGACAGGGCGAGGAGTCTCGGCGTCTGGAGTGAAGCTTTCCGTATAGAGACGACTGCCCATGAGCTCATGGAGAGGGGCTTTCGGGGAAAGGCGCTCGCAGAAGAGCTCTCGAGACTCAAAAGAGAGGCGATGATGAGACTCGATGAAGAGGGAGATATCCGAGAAACTTAATCTGAATGTAATATAATTGGCTCACAACGAGTGACAAAAAAGAGAGGAGTGTGGCTCGGGAAGAGTCCGTAGGGGGCTACGATGCGCTCGAGGCCATAGTGAAATACTACTGGGTCAATTCCGTCGTAACCGCTAAACTCGGGCTCGACAAAGAGAAGGATATTTTCGAATTTATGATATTGAAACAGTGTCGGAAACTAAAATAGCACAAGAGGGATTGCAGAAGTGAAGAAGATATTGAAAAACAAGCTCCCGTGGCAGAAACCCAAACCCGAAAAAGAGGAGCCTCACGCAGCCGAATTGATCGATAGAATACTCAAAAGTCCCACATACCGCATAGCGGAGGATGATTCGGAATTTATCCACTCTTATGAAACGAGGGGAATACGACTGGAGCTCGATTATCTCAAAGCGGAACTCTCTCTTAGTCGAGAGGGGGTGGAGCATACGATAGTGGTCTTTGGTAGTGCCAGAATTCGTGAGAGGAAAACAGCTGTGGAAAATCTCGCAAAAGCACAAAAAAGACTGGAAAAAGAGCCAGATTCGCCCCGTTTGATAGAGAAACTCGCCTCTGCCGAAAAGATGGTGGAAAACAGTCTCTACTACGACGATGCCAGAAAGCTGGGAAGATATATCGGCAGATGCGGCAAGGGGCCTGATGATTCGAGAATAATGCTGATGACAGGGGGCGGTCCGGGTATCATGGAGGCCGCCAACAGAGGAGCCTACGATGTGGGTGCCAAGAGTGCGGGTATGAATATACAGTTGCCGCACGAACAGTTTCCAAACCCCTATGTCACACCGGGGCTTTGTTTTCAGTTTCGCTATTTTTCTATCAGGAAACTGCACTTTTTCCTGCGCGCTAGGGCTTTGGTGGTCTATCCGGGGGGATTTGGCACCTTCGACGAACTTTTCGAAATACTCACACTGGTTCAGACACGCAAGAGGGAAGCCATTCCCGTGGTGATGGTAGGCAAACGATACTGGAGCAGGGTGGTGGATTTCGATTTCATGGTGGAAGAGGGAGTCGTCTCGAAAGAGGAGCTGGGGATATTCAAGATGGTGGAGAGTGCCGATGAGGCATGGGATTATATACTCTCATGGCATGAAGAGTACGGTACTCCTTTGCTACATAAAAACGAGAGTAGCGGCAGAGCTTGAAACTGTATAGATGAAAAAAGGAGTGGAGTTGGAGAGTTTTATCACCAACAACGAAGTGGTCAAAAATATTCTCAAAGGTCTAAACCTTACACGCAATCTATATGTCTCGAGTATAATCGTCGGTGAAGCCCATATAGGCAAGAGAGCGTTGGTACGCTCCGTCTTTCCGAATGCGAAAGTCATAGACGGTGCACTTACACAAGAGCTCTTGAGAGGGATAAAAGAGGGTGTCGGCGAGCTTGTCATAGAGAACTTCCATAAAGTGAAAAATCCAGATATGCTCCATTTCGAAAATATGAGAGTGGTGGCTATAGCCGACTATATTCCGAGTATGAGGGATATAGACGAAAAATTCGCCTTTATCTACAATATGCCGCCTCTGAGAGAGAGACCCGAAGATGTGGATCTCTATATCAGATACTATATGAAGAGAGCCTCCGAAGAGTTGTCACTCGATATGGAGAATATAACGATAGAGAGAGCCGAAGTGGATATAAGCCGAAATCTCGCATCGCTTAGAGCCTCGGTCTATCGGGAGCTTCTATATAGAAAATCGACTGTTCATGATCTGCAAAACGCGCTTTATCATCTCTTTCTTTGCGATGGTGAGTTGGAGAAGGGTTACAGGGAGAATCTGGCTATATTCGAAAAGGCGATTTTGAAAGCGGGGCTTGAAAAATACGGTTCTCAGCTCAAACTCGCCTCGATACTTGGAATCAACAGAAATACATTGAGGAAAAAGATCAATGAGTACGATATCCATTGATTTTCGCTTTATTGTCGAAAACGACAATACCCCTCTGATAGTTTTCGACCATAAGGGACATATACTCTATCCCAACGCAGCAGCCGAAATAGTATTGGGTTATGTAACTGCCAAAGAGCTTTTCGAATTGACACTTCTGTATGCGCCAAAAGATTACGGAAGCAAAACGACACTGATGGATATCCACTATAGACAACTCTTTTTCTATGCGATAAATGTAACATACAATAGCGACAATTGGATAGCTCTGAGATTATATTATAGGCCAAGACCTGCCGACGATGCGAAACTCGACAAAAACCAGCTCATTGAGACCAATATAAATATGCTTCTGGAAGCCACATTGAGCATGTTCAAAATGAGATACGGGCAGAAGCTCTCTCTGATGGTAGATAGGGAAATACCCGAATTCAAGATAGATCAAAACGGATTTTCGAGACTTTTGAGAAAGGCTATGGAGTCTTTCAGGCTTTCTGGAGATGTCAGGGTGTCGCTCTCTATGACGATAGGCGAATCTATTATCATCGACGAAGAGAAGTACCATGCAATAAGGTTGAAGATATCTGCAAACGGAAGATTTCCCGATGAGGATGCAAAGATAGCGAGAATAGCCCAATCGATGAAGATAGTGGCTATACTGGACGAAAACGAAATGCAGTTCAATATACCTTTGATTTTATAACGATACCAAAATGAAAGAGTTTGGATATTATGAATAAGAGAATAAGAGTCACATCTATTTTCTACTCCATACAGGGAGAGGGTCAGCATGTAGGGGTGCCGTCTCTCTTCATACGACTGCACGGCTGTAATCTCAAATGCAGTTTTTGCGACGACAATCTTCATAGAGGAGACTATACGGAGCGGACATTCGATGAGATATACGATAGTATCTCCAAATATGAATGCAAGAGGGTGGTGATTACCGGAGGGGAGCCCTCTTTGTACAATCTCAATCCTTTCATAAAGTATTTGAAAAAGAGAGCATACTATGTCTGTGTCGAAAGCAACGGATACTCCTTCGCAAACATCCAGGAGGCGGACTGGATCACCTACAGCCCCAAGGAGTGGTACGAGATAGAGGAGTATGGATACGACGAGTTGAAATTTATCGTCGGCAGAGATACGGATATAGAGAAAATCGTCTCTTTCGAGACGGACAAACCCATATATATCCAACCGATGAACCACTTCGACGAGCCGGATATGCAAAGTGTGAAGAGATGTGTGGATTTAGTCCTCCAATATCCGCATCTGCGACTCAGTGTCCAGCTGCACAAATTTCTCGGTCTGAAATAGTATTTAACATTCAGTTAACCACAAGCCTCTATCATACATCCTATGAAAAAGAGAATACTACTGCTCGAAGACGACAGGATATTGACGGAGACTCTCGGGGACCTGCTGGAGTCGAGGGGCTTCGAAGTGCTGCATGCGGGCAACTACGACGAAGCTATGGATGCCACTTTCGCCGGTGATTTCGATATCCTCGTACTCGATGTGAATCTTCCGGGCAGAGACGGCTTCGCCTTTCTCGGGGAGCTCAGAGAGGCCGGTATAGAGACTCCGGCCATATTCATAAGCGCGAGAACGGATATCGACTCTCTCGCCAGAGGTTTCGGGGTGGGTGCGGACGACTATCTGAAGAAGCCTTTCGATTTCGCCGAGCTTCTCATACGCATGGAAGCGCTCTTGAGAAAATCTCTCGGTAGTTCGAGCGAGAGAATAAGCGTCGGAGAGTTCGAATACGACATATCCGGAAATCAGCTATACAAGGGCGGGGAGTGCAGAGACCTTCCCCCTTCGGACCTGAAGATTGTCAGAACGCTTTTCGCCCGCAAGGGGGAGACCGTCTCCAAAGAGGAGCTTCTCGATATTCTCTCCGACGGCAGCGAGAGCAGTCCGGGAGCCCTGAGAGTGCATATCTCCAAACTCAGAAAACTCGGACTGCCGATAACGACACTCAAAGGCATAGGATACAGACTTGAAAAGGATTGAAAAGAGAGCTCTTGTGAAATTCTTTTTCATGTATTTCGGAAGTGTCGCTCTGCTGGTCGTGGTGGCGGGTTATTTCTATTTCAATCAGACCAGAGACCATCTGCTCAAGATGGAGGAGTTCAGTCTGATAGAGTATGCCAGACATCTCAAGATGGGAGGCCCAGATAGTGAGTTTTCGGGTACTTTCACCCACAGCTTCATACCCGCCCGGGGCAGACATATAGATATAAGAAATTTCGAGATAGACGAAAACTCTTTTTGCAAGGATATCCCCCTGCGTATCGGAGAGAGATATCTGAGAGTCTGCAAATCGGATGCAGAGTATAGGCAGAGGATATATTCGCTCATCGAAAAGATAGTGACGATTCAGGCTCTGCTGCTGATACTTTTCGCTCTTTTGAGCTACTCTCTGGCTACGAGTGCCATCCGCCCTCTGCGTGAGAGTGTCGATCTGCTGGAGAGTTTCGTAAAAGACCTGATTCACGACCTCAATACACCCATAACGGCCATCAAACTCAATCTCACCGTACTGGAGACGATAGAGGGCTGTTCGCAGATACGGGCCATCAAAAGGCTCGAGGAGAGTGCCGAGACCATCTCCCATCTCCACGAAAATCTGACCGTCCTTCTCGAACGAAAGACTTTCCAGAGCGTAGAGATCGATATCTGCGGCGATATCCGCGAGCTTGTCGAGCAGTATCGCATGCTCTATCCCGATATAGAGTATAGCGTCGAGTGCAGGAGTCTGGAAGCCTATGTACATAGAGGAGCCTTCAGACAGATGATGCAAAATCTACTCGGCAACGCCTCGTCCTACAACCGTCGCGGAGGGTATGTGAAGATATATACGAAGGGGAGAAGCGTATATATCGAAGATTCGGGTATGGGGATAGAGGAGCCAGAGAGGGTTTTCGAGAGAGACTACAGCACCGGAGGGAGTAGCGGACTGGGGCTGGATATAGTCAAAAGGCTGGCTATGGCCATGCAGATAAAAATCGAGATAGAGAGTGTGGAGGGAGAGGGGAGTACTTTCATCCTAACGATGCCTTAACGCCTCTACGGGACAATGGCACAATAAGTTTCAGGAGCGTTTGTTTGAAAATCGGAAATATATTGAAGATTGTATCATCTATCTTTCTCCTCTCGATAGATATCCACGGCTCCAAACTGGGGCTCGATAGGGCCATAAAGAGTTCCATAGAGACTCACCCCGATATCAAGAGCGCGCTTTTACTCATAGAGCGCTCCAAAGAGGGGGTGGCCGTGGAGAAGAGTTCGTGGTTTCCACAACTGACGATATCGGCGGAGTACGACCCGCAGCGCAGCTATACGATGCCGGCAAACGGAGAGCTTGGAGTCGTGGATGACGACGGCTGGAGCGTGGGAATCTCTCTCAGGCAGAATCTCTTCGACTTTTCGAGAACCCACTACAGGGTAAAGGCCGCCGAGACTGCCCATGAGATATCGCAACTCGGTGCCGAAGATGCGAAATCTCTCATGAGATACAGAGTCAAGAGGGCATACAGCGCCATTATCCTCTACAAAGAGGCTATAGTGGCCAGGCGCAGAGATATGGAGGCGAAGAGAGCGATGCTCGAACAGGCCAAGGCATTGGCGAAAAGAGGTCTCAAAACTAGGGCGGACGAACTCCGTTTCAAAGCGGCCCTGGAGTTCGCCAAAAGCGAGCTCGAGTCCACCAGGGCATCACTGCGCAAGAGTCTCGTAGCGATGGAGCAGTTGACAGGTATAAAGATGGACGAAAAGACGATTCTGCAGAGAAGCTATCTCTACAAAGGCTCCTTCCCCAAAGGCAAAAAGGCCATCGACAGGCTGATGAAGCGAAACAGAGCCCTCGCGATGGCTTCGAAAAACGAAGAGAGCCTGCATGCGACATATGAAGCGAGTAGAAGAGAGAGGTACGGTTCGGTAGATATCGTAGGCGATATCAATCATCTCGATACGCTCGCCAGATACGACGCCACGACCATAGGTATCAGATATACCGCTCCCATCTATCAGGGAGGCAGACTCAGCGCGATGAGTCAGCGCAACAGGATAGACGAGATGGTGGCGAGGCAGAAGTATCTATCTCAGAAACGGGCTCTCAGCGAAGAGTATCTCGGTCTCTATGCAGACTGGAAGGCGGCATCGTCGGGCGTCTTGGCCCAAAAGGCAGGAATCGAATCCTCGAAAGAGGCTCTGAGGGTGATAGAGGCGAGATATCGTGAAGGTATGGCTACCTATATCGATGTACTCGATGCCCAGGCGACCCTTCTTTCCGCCCGTCTGGGGCTTTTGAACGCATACTATCGCAAAAGGGATATCTTGAACAGAGTGGAGTACCTATATGGTGAATAAGACGATAAAAACATTGCTGATTACAGCTCTTTTGGCAGGAGCGGGAGCTCTCTTCTACAAAAAGATATATATCCCGAAATCGACCTACGACTATGTAGTGGCACAGAAGGGGGATATGAATCTGACACTCTTCGGTATAGCTACCGTAAGCGCCAGAGAACTGCACCCCGTCGGCTCCAACTACGGCGGAAAGATAGTCGAGATTCTCAAAGATGTCGGAGAGAGAGTCCACAAGGGTGAGCTGATAGCCCGTTTCGATACGGCCGACCTGCCCAAACAGCTCGAAGAGGCTCGCGAGAGGATGAGAAGCGCGCACTTCTTGAAAATCGCGGCGATGAAAGAGCTCGATAGCCTCAGGGCGAAACTGAAGCTCGTCGAGCTCGACTACGAGCGCTACAAAAAGCTGAAAAGCGAAGGTTTCGTCTCCGAGTCGGAGTATGACAAAGTGGCGACCGACCTGGAATCGACTCTCGCGCAGATAGCCGCGTCCGAAGCCGCAATACGCTCCCAGAAGGCGCAGAAACAGCAGGCGCAAAAAAATATCGAAGCGCTCGAAGAGAGATTGAAGAGGATGAGTCTCTACGCTCCAATAGACGGTATAGTGGTGAGCAGAGATGCCCAACCCTCGCAGACAGTGACCCCCCAGCAGGCGATATTGACCATCGTCGATCCCGCCGAAGTATGGGTGAGGGCTACCATAGACGAGAGAATCAGCGGCGACATAAAAAAGGGTCAAAGCGCTCTCATCCGCCTGAGATCCAGAAGCGACGAAGCCCCTTTGGCTGGAGAGGTCGCCCGGATAGAGGCTGTGAGCGACCCTGTCACGGAAGAGAGAATAGTCGATTTGAAATTTTCCGAAACTCCCATACCTTTCCATCTGAACGAACAGGCGGAGGTGGAGATAAGGACCGGTATTTTGAAAGATAGCATCATCATCCCCTCCAGAGTGATAGTCGATGGCGGAGTATGGGTCTATCGCGACAAGAGGGCGAGATTCAGAAAGATAGAGATTCTCGGACGAAACGGCACGAACGCGGCTGTGAAGGGTCTGGATGCGAACGATAGAATCCTCGTCCCCAACCCCCACAAAAAGCCCCTCTTCGACGGAGCCACCGTAAGACTATGATAAATCTCGCATATAAAGATATCAGACACTCTTTCGTCAAATTCGTAGTCACCGCGATGGGAGTGGGTATGCTCTTTGGGATAGTCCTGATTATGATAGGTGTCTATCGGGGAATGATAATCGATGCCCAGGTACTCCTCGACGATGTGGGGGCGGATATCTGGATTGTGCAGGAGAACACCCTTGGCCCTTTCGCGGAGAGTTCGAGAATCCACGAAGATATCAAAAACACCATACGCTCAAATCCCGATATAGCCGAAAGTGCGGCACTGGCTTTCCTCAATATACAGGTAGAGACCCCCGAAGGTATCAAAAAGAGGGTTTACAGCATAGGATACGACCCTCTGGGGAGTATAGTGCCGATTTCCCGAAAACGGCTCGTAGATGGCAGACTTCTCGAAAAGAGTCACTACGAGATAGTCGTTTCGGACAAACTCGGCTTCTCTACGAACGACCGCATAAGATTGGGCAGAAACATATATACCGTCGTGGGCATTACGCACGGCTCGGTATCCAGCGGTGGAGACCCTACGGTATTCGTCAGCCTCAAAGATGCCCAGGAGTTGCAGTTTCTATACTCCAACGCCAGAATACACAACGACAGGGCCAGAGGTATGAATGTGGAGGCGGACAACCATCTGGTCAACGCCATAGTGGCGACTCTGCGCCCCGGGTCCGACGCCCAGGCGCTAGCCCGGGATTTGAAGAGATGGAAACATCTGGGCGTTTATACCGCGACTGAGCAAAAAGATATACTCACCAAAAATGTGATAGAGACGGCGAGCAAACAGATAGGTATGTTCACCGCCATCCTGATAGTGGTGGCGATAATAATCGTGGCCCTCATCATCTATACCATGACGCTGGAGAAGATAAAGGAGATTTCGATTCTGAAGCTGGTGGGACTGCCCAATCGCAGCATTACGGGTATGATTGTACAGGAGACCGTGGTGATGGGTACTTTCGCCTTCATCTTCGGAAATATCTTCGCCCACTCGATATGGGAGAAGTTTCCCAAGAGGGTGGTACTCGAGACTCCCGATGCCATGAAGCTCTTTCTTATCGTCATTGTCGCTTCGACACTCTCGAGTCTCTTCGGTGTCTACAAAGCGATAAAAGCCGACCCCCGCTCGGCTATCGGCGGTTGATGAGAGGAGAGGTGATGAGAGACAATGGAATAAAAGTCGAGGGATTGAGCAAGATTTTCGGTTCGGGCGATAGCGAAGTGAGAATACTCGAAGATGCTTCGCTGGAGGTGAAAAAGGGAGAATTCGCCGCTCTCGTAGCTCCCAGCGGCGCGGGCAAGACCACTCTGCTGATGATGCTCGGCTGTGTCGAAAAGCCTACCGCGGGCAAAATCTGGCTCGGTGAAGAGCTCGTGTGGAACGAGAAGAGATGGAGTATCCCGGATACGAGAAAGATACGAAGGCAGAAGCTGGGATTTATCTTTCAGGCGCACTATCTGATACCCTTTCTGACGATTCTGGAAAATGTGATGCTGATACCTCTGAGCAACGGCTGGAGCAAAAAGAGAGCGCAGAAGAAGGCTATGGAGCTTCTGGAGTATTTCGATGTGGCGGACAAGAGGGACTATATGCCCTCCCAACTCTCGGGCGGACAGAATCAGAGAGTGGCCATAGCCAGAGCGCTGTCGAACGAAGCGCAGATAATCCTCGCCGACGAACCGACAGCCGCACTCGACATGAGCAGGGCGGTGAATGTGGTGAAGATGCTCAGAAAGATTGTCGAAGAGCAGGGCGTCGCCGTCATAATGGTGACCCACGACGAGAGACTTCTACCCTACTGCGACAAGATACTCTCCATAGAGGATAGAAAAGTGGTGACCAGGAGACAAAACGCCAAAAAGTTCGCAGGGCAATAGAGAGAATATCCGCCTAAAGCATAGCGCTCGTATGCAAAACCTACCGGCGACTAAAGTCGCCGCCCCAGAAGAGCTGTCGCCGTTTCGGGGCCGCGACTTCAGTCGCGGGTTTGGCATTGAAGTCAATATAGGCTCACTCTCGCTTTGGAAAGTAAAAGTCCATCTACCATCTGTGCGGGGTTGAAGCCACCGACTCCATGTTTCGATGATTGTATAGTATCTTTAAATATACTATTTCAGCTATTCTAAAGTTAAAGTGAAATATATTAGATTTTAGGAACATCAAAAGGACTTTGACATGCCAACCATTTCGATGTTTTATGGAATCATTATAAGGATGTATTGTGCTCCAAAAGAGCATAATCCACCACATATTCATGTCTATTATCAAGATTATAAAGCTATTGTCAACATAAATGAAGTTGAATTGGTCGATGGCGAACTACCAAAAAATAAACAGAGAATCGTCTTGGCATGGGTTGAGCTCAGAAAAGAGGAACTTTTGGCTAATTGGGAGTTGGCTCAGAATGGTGAATTGCCGTTCAAAATAGAACCGTTGAGATAGGAGGTCTGAAGTGTATCTCGCTGTAAAAGATGTAAAGGCGTTGGAAGATTATCGACTGCTTTTGAAATTTGAAAATGATGAAGAGAGGATCTTCGATCTAAAACCATATCTCGATATCGGCAAATTTCGAGAGTTGAGAGACAGAAATCTATTCAGGAGTGTAAAAGTCTGCTTCGACACCATAGAGTGGGCCAATCGACTCGATTTGGATCCCGAGTTTTTATATGAAAAATCATACAGCAAAGCGGAGAAAAGCATAGAAGACTCTGTCGCGGTATGAAGTCACCGCCCTATAGATTGCATCGCCGTTTCGGGGCCGCGACTTCAGTCGCGGAATTAACATTGAAGTCCATATAGGTTCAGTATCGCTTTGGAAAGTAGAAGTCCATCTACCTGGAGCAGGGACTTCAGTCCCGTTATATCACCATTTTGCGGGGCTGAAGCCTCCGACTCCTTTGGGTTTCGGAGTCCATCCCGCAATGGCTAAATTTTGACCTTGCTCTATGCGAGATTCTATCGGCGACTTCAGTCGCGGATTCAATCTTGAAGTTCATAGAGACTGACTATCGCTTTGGAAGGTAAAAGTCCATATACTTCGTATCATAAAACCATATGTTAAACAGTGTTATACTATATGCTATGATAGATAAAAAAATATGGAGAGAGTATCGTGGCCTACAAAAAAGAGGAACTGGTCGGTATAACCGAGTTGGGAAAAGCGCTCGGAAACTATCTTGACAAAATAACGACACATTCGCTCGAAAAGTTGGCCGTCATTCGCAGAAACAAGCCTGAGGCGGTTATCGTTCCTATCGAAGAGTACGAACGATTGAAGAGTTCGGCGGATTTGCTTGAAGAGCTCGAGATTGCCCAAATCGTGCAAGAACGCGTCATAAACAAAGCGCAGCCACACAAAACCTATACCGTCGAGGAGATGAAAGCGCGTCTTAAAAAGAGAGGAAAAGATGTCGTATGATGTGCGCTTGCTTGAAGAGGTGGAAGAGGACCTCGCACGCTTGGATGATGAAGTTTTAAAAGAAGTTTTTGCATATTTTGAAAAGTACGAAACCGACCCCTATCGATATAGTCAAAAGCTTTCGGATCGCTTCGGCCTGGATTTGAAGGATTATAGAAAAACATATCTTTTCAATGCGGCGTATCGTATAGTCATAAAGATAGAAGAGCGAAATGTCAAGGTAGTAGAGGTAATAGCCGTAGGAGAACGCGACGGAATGTCCGTATATAAAACGGCATATAAACGGATATCTCGCAGTGATGTTTAGTTGCTGTACGGTGTAGCGATATAAGGAGGAAGGATATATGGAGCTTGTATATAATATACCGATCTCCAGAAAAGCGCACAACTTACAGGACAAAAAGATATGGGAGTAGATAATAAAGAGACGGAGAACAAACGATTTACACTCACCACTAAGCGAAGTCTATACAGACTGACTTTCGTTTCGAAAAGTAGAAGTCCATCTACTTGGAGCAGGAACTTCAGTCCTGTTCTATCACCGTTTTGCGGGGCTGAAGCCTCCGACTCCTTTGGGTTTCGGACTCCATCCCGCAATGGCTAAATTTTGACCTTGCTCTATGCGAGATTCTACCGGCGACTAAAGTCGCCGCCCCTGAAGAGTTGCAATCATCTTGGGGCCGCGACTTCAGTCGCGGGTTCAATCTTGAAGTCCATACAGGTTCACTCTCGCTTTGGAAAGTAGAAGTCCATCTACCCGGAGCAGGGACTTCAGTCTCGTAATATCACCACTCCTGCGGGGCTGAAGCCTCCGACTCTTGGAATATTTCTCGTAGCAATTCAATATGGAGTACATATGGCAGATATATTCTGGTCGGCTGAAGCCAACCCTACGATTTTGACTCTCTCGTATGCGCTCCCCCGTGAACGGATGGGAACGAGAGAACCACATCCGTACCTCAATTTGAAGAGATGTTCAGAACTTCCCTGCAGAGGAACAGCAGAGCGTTGAATGTTTGTTTTTGCGTAGAAGGGGAGACGCCCTCTTCGGCGGCCAACCATCCGAGAAACGCTTCGGTCTCGTTTTTTCCCATCTCCAGAGGGTGACGTTTTCCGTGAAAGAGGATAAAGCGTTTGATCCAGGCGACGTAGGACCGTTCCGTTTTGAGGCTGTGGTGCTTGAGACGGATACCTGATCCGGAAGTTTTTTCCTGGGGCGGATATGCATGGTTTTCTCCTCATAGGCTACATTTTGTTATACTATCCGGGAATGAGGCGATATCCTGACGAAAAGTACGGATATCTTCTCCGGCGCCGATAGCATGACGATCTGATACTCGGGATTTTCGCGGGAAACGGTGAAAAAGGCTTGGAAATATGTCGTTTTGACACATTTCCGGTGTCATGCTATGTGCTGATGTAATGACCCCCTCAAATTTGCACACCTAAGCCGCTAACCGAAACACCTGCGCGGGTGCTTTGTATTGCAGTGCCGAGTGTTTCCGCTCCGTGTTATAAAAACCGATCCATTCCGTAATGATGTCGTTGGCCTCCTTGAGTGATGTGAAATTGTGATGCCAGATGCACTCTTCCTTGAGCGTGCGAAAGAATCTTTCGATCATGCCGTTTTGTTGTGGTGTATACGGTGTGATGAACTCCTGGATGAAGTTGTAATCCTTGACGGTTTTGGTAAAAGATCTTGAACTGAAGACCAGCCCGTTGTCGCTTCGAAGGGTTATCGGTTTTTCCAATCGTTGGAGACAGCCGAAACGGTAGATCAATCCTTCCTGCAAAGCCGCTTCGGCCGTTTGGGATCTTCCGCTTCGAGAAAGGCGGAATCCGACGATCTCCCGACTGCATGTATCGATGACGGCCGCCAGGGTGCTCCAGCCGTCCCTGCCGCACCAGACCCGTGTCATATCGATGGCCCAGCGTTCGTTGACGGTTCGGGTTTGTGAAGGCATCGCTTTGGCGCGTGGACGATGCCCCTTGGGACGTTTGCGCACCTGCCACCCTTTGTGCTGCAGGATCCGCTGGACCGCTTTCTTGTTCATTCCCAGCAGCAATGCCAGTCTCCGGTATCCGTAGCTGGGAAACTCCTCCATCTTCTCTTTGACCCGGGCGACTTTTTCTTCATCGAGTTTCGCTCGTCTCGCTTTGGGCCGATAATAGAGGGTCCGTCTCGGGATATTGAACCATCGGCTCAGTTGTGTGATGCCAACTTTATAGCCTTCGGCTTCCATCTCGCTCTGAACCTGCATCACTTCGTCTCTTCCCCGAACAGAGCGTCGTACTTTTTTAGCGCGATATTCTCCAGCGTCAATTCCCCGATGACCGCTTTCATCTCTTTGATCTTCTCTTCATACTGGGCCGCCACATCCCGGGGACGGGCACGCAGTTGGTTCTCCATTCCCCGACGGGCCTCTTCCATCCACTCTTCGATGGTTGCCGGGGTCAAATCATATTTGCGGGAAACCTCCGTAACGGTGGTTTTTCCCTGAAAGATATCCATCACGATCTCAGCCTTCCGTTTGGCGGTAAATCGTTTGATCTCCTGTGACTCTCCCATGCTCTGCTCCTTCTAGGTTGTTGTATTATATCCTGTGCAGTCGGGGTGGGGGTCACTATAGGCAGCAATGATCTTTTCGGATTTTACAACTATACTGCCGGTGAAGACTGGTGCAGGCAGATGGGTCTCGATGCCTGTGAACGTTCCGAAATGAAATCGGCATCGGAGAATGTACGTAAAGTGATCAGAACGCTCAGAAAAAACGGGGCCGAGTGTTTTGTGGCATTGCTGGACGATCAGACAAAACGGCCTGTGATAGCGGATAGGAAAATGAGGGCCGAAGCTTTTGGAGAAATTACCGATGCC
>OFBU01000033.1_pt1 | contig 25347 bp, 19 predicted proteins | sample 1520681 | NCBI WGS metagenome assembly OFBU01 (sample SAMEA3696450, study PRJEB22514) | metagenome | biome: water; feature: marine; material: hydrothermal vent | place: Pacific Ocean | collected 2014-08-16 | depth 1514 m
CAAACGTAGTGCCTGCTGAGTAGAGCGAAGGGTTAAAACCTTCAGGGCTACCTTCAGAACAGAACACTAGAGTTTTTGCTTGCGCCACTCCCGTTAATGCCAAACCGAGTCCAAGCCCGGCGGCAAGTAATGTTTTTTTCATTTTTTTATTCTACTTCCCATTCTTCACAAAAGTGACAACTTCATCCTCTTCATTCAACCCACTTAAAATTTTAACCAACCCATCGTCGCCGGAAATACCTATTTTTACTTCAACTTCTTTTAGGCTTTTATAATTTTCAACTTTAATACTAGCAAATAGCATTCTATTCCTTATTTTTATTTAGCCAACTATTTATTGTATGAACACTTTCACATCTATGGCCCGATATCTTCCAATAGCATAACACCGGTAATGTATCGCTAAGTGTAAAAATATCTCAAAATGACATATTTTCAAGCCTTTTTCGCCATCTCCTGCGAAAATCCACCTATTAGCTCGTCATGCTATCGGATCTTGAGGCTATATCCGTATTTTTCATCAGAATATCGCCTCACAACCTGTTAATATAACAAAAAGTAGCTTATGATGAGAAAACCATGCAGGACCACCCCCGAAAAAAGCTTCCAGATCAGGTTAGAGAAAAGATCCGTCTCGAGCACTCAGCCTCAAAACGGAACGCTCCTATATCGCCTGGATCGAGCACTTTATCCTCTTTCTTGGAAAACGCCACCCTCTGGAGATGGAAAAAACGAGATCGAAGTGTTTCTCGGATGGTAGGCCGCCGAAGAGGGCGTCTCCCCTTCTACGCAAAAACAAACATTCAGCGCTCTGCTGTTCCTCTACAGGGAGGTTCATAACATCGATACCGAATCATGGAACATTCAGGCCCTGTGGGCCAAAGAACGAAAACATATTACGGTCGTTTTTTACCCCTCGCTCCCCATGTCCTCATTGGGAATGGATATATGAGCTTTGGAGACAGAGAGATGTCGATTTCGTACCGTAATGGTGTATGCATTCCCAAGCTGGAGCATAGGAGTCTGTCGGACTTATGCAGTCAAAAATCTATTAAATCAAGACGATTTAGATTTTTTAAGTGTTTGCTGCACTTAAATACATCAATCATTGCCCTATTGGAGCCGATAAATGTTCATGCCCAGCTATCTCCCCCCTCTTTACACTCTCATGGTATGTAATCTCTTCTCTATTTCCAAAGCTCATATAGCCATCGCTAATGAGGGTATTGGGAGCGAGGGCTTTTTTTCTCGTTGGGAATGCATACAGGCCGTAGAGTCTTCGCGCAACGATAGAGAGGGTAACTGAAATCTATACGAAAGCTTCCCTCTCTGGAGTCTCTGTGTCGCGCTTTGCCCGAATCGGGATTGATTGTCGCAAGAGGCTTCGCCTATCTTTGCTCCCCGTTTTTCGGGTCGTTCTTTTCGGAGGCTCTCCTCTTGGCCTCCCATTCGGCGCGCATTTTGGCTTCCTTCTCTTTGTAGCCCTCGTCGCGAATGAGCTCCAGAGCGTCGTTGCGTCTGACGGGACGGCTATGAAGAAGGCCGAAGAGTGCACCGCCGCTCTCTCCCGAAGCCGAATCCGCATTGCCGCTATCGCCTTGGGAAGACTCTTCGCCGAAAACAGGCTTTCTGAGCCACTCTACGAAGGAGGTATTCTTCGCGGCCGCTCCGGTTTTGTAGAAGCCCTTGTCGCGGAGTACTTTCATGGGATCTGCCGCTTGGAGTTGGAGGCTCAAGATTGGTAGTAGTATCAGTATCGCTCTTTTCATAGATTATCTCCTATGGATGTTGTGTCGGTCGAGCCGAAATGGATTCCGATTATAGCGGATTGTGACTATATGCTCTTCGGACTCTTTTCGAATGCCGCGATATCACGGATCGTTTTTAGTACGCTGTCGGGGTTGAGGCTTATCGAATCGATGCCCAGCTTCACCAGAAACTCCGCTATTTCGGGGTAGTCGCTGGGTGCTTGGCCGCAGATACCGCTGTGGCGTCCGTTGCGTTTGGCGCCCTCCACCGCCAGCTCGATCATCTTCAGCACTCCCGGATCCCGCTCGTCATAGTCGAAGGCGACGATCTCGCTGTCGCGGTCGACCCCTAGGCTTAGCTGGGTCAGGTCGTTGGAGCCGATGCTGAAGCCATCGAAAATCCCGCTGAAGGCGTCGATCTGGATGACATTGTTGGGGATTTCGCACATGACATAGATCTCAAGCCCCTTCTCACCCCTTTCGAGGCCATACTTCGCCATCGTCTCGAGTACCTTTTTCCCCTCTTCGACCCGCCGGCAGAAGGGGATCATCAGGATGATGTTCTCCATCCCGATCACCTCCCGGGCCCGCTTCATCGCCGCACACTCCAGGGCGAAGCCCTCTTCGTAGGCGGGGTGGGTATAGCGGGCCGCACCGCGAAAGCCTATCATTGGGTTCTCCTCTTCGGGCTCGAAGAATTTCCCTCCCAGCAGTGTGGCGTATTCGTTGCTCTTGAAGTCGCTCATCCGTACGACGCAGGGCTTGGGATAGACCGCCGCGGCGATGGTGGCGACCCCTTCGCTGAGGGTCTTGACGAAGAAGTCGCCCATGTTTTCGTAGGCGCGGCTGAGCGCTTCGAGCTCTTTGCGTGTGTCGTCGTCAACCTTTTCGGGATGCTTGAGCGCCATCGGGTGGGCTTTGATATATTCGTTGATGATGAACTCCATCCGCGCCAGCCCTATACCGTCCACCGGCAAATCGGCGAGGCTGAAGGCCTGGTCGGGGTTGCCCAGATTCATCATGATTTCGGTTTCGGGTTTGGGCAGGTCGCTCAAGTCCACCTCCTCTACCTCGAAATCGAGCAATCCGTCGTAAACGAATCCCGTCTCACCTTCGGCGCAGCTGACTGTCACCTTTCGACCGTTCTCGAGACTCTCCGTAGCCATCTTTGCCCCCACGATAGCGGGAATGCCCAGCTCACGGCTGACGATGGCGGCGTGGCAGGTGCGGCCTCCGTGTTTGGTGACGATAGCCGAAGCCATCTTCATTATGGGCTCCCAGTCGGGGGTCGTAGTCTCGGCGACCAGCACTTCGCCCGCTTTGAATTCGTCGAGATGTTTTACATCGGCTATGTAGTGCACCTCTCCTCTACCGATTTTCGTGCCTACTGCACGCCCCCTGGCCAGCACTTCGCCCCGCTCTTTGATGTGGTAGATACGCAGAGTATTGCCTATCTTTCGCGACTGTACCGTTTCGGGTCGCGCTTGGACCATATAGAGTCGGCCATCTATGCCGTCTTTGGCCCACTCCATATCCATCGGTTTGCGATGCCCCGCCTTTTGAGAGTAGTGCCGCTCCACCTTGATGGCGTAGTCGGCCAGCACCATCACATCTTCGTCGCCGATGCAGAAGTGTTCGCGCTCTTGGGGAGTGGTGTCGATATTTTCGGTGTACTCTTCGGCGATGTTGCCGGTATTGAGGCTATCGGTGAAGAGCATCTTCTTCTCTTTTTTGCCCAGTCTCCGTTTGAGCACCGCACGGTAGCCCTTTTCGTAGGTCGGTTTGTGGACATAGAAGCTGTCTGGGTCGATGGTGCCCTGTACTACATTCTCTCCCAGGCCCCAGGCGGCGTTGATGAAGACAACATCCCCAAAGCCCGTCTCGGTATCGAGGCTGAACATCACGCCGCTGGCTCCCAGGTCGGAGCGGACCATCTTCATCACCGTCACGCTCAGATAGACTTTGGCCCAGTCGAAGCCGTTGTCGTGCTTGTAGTGCAGCGAACGGTCGGTGAAGTTGGAGGCGAGGCAGCGTTTGTAGGCGTCGATGAGGGCATCCTCTCCCTTTATGTTGAGGTAGGTGTCGTTCTGCCCTGCGAAGCTCGCTTCCGGGCTATCCTCCGCCGTGGCGCTGGAGCGTACCGCCAGCGATACATCGTCGCCGTACTCCTTTTTGAGCTCGGCGTAGCCTTCGATAATCTCTTTGTGCAGATCTTCGGGAAGCTCGAGATCATGAATCAGTTTTCGACACGCTGCGCCGCGCTCCTGAAGGCTCCTCATATCGTCGTAGTCGAGGCCGTCGAGCAGTTCGTGGAGCTTCTCCTCCAGGCCCGATGCCTCCAGTATATGACGGTAGGCTGTCGCAGTCACGGCGAAACCGTTTGGTACCAGCACTCCCTCTTTCGTGAGATTGCGATACATCTCTCCCAAAGAGGCGTTTTTGCCTCCCACCTCCGGCACATCCTCCATACCTATCTGTCCGAACCATTTTATATTCTCGCTCATGAGCAATCCCTCCGTCTCGTTGAATAGTTATTGTATTGTAGAATCAATTGTGATAGAGAATGCTTTACCTACTCTCTCTATCGGCCCGATGGCTCCCTTCGCTCTGCTAGGAATGGAAAAAAATCAATCTCTTTTGGATATAATATTTAGAAATGAAACGCAAAAGGCTGAATAGAGATGAGAGAATATGGTGCCGGCAATATCAAGGTTCTAAAGGGGCTCGAAGCTGTACGCAAGCGTCCGGGGATGTATATCGGAGACACCTCCGTAAGAGGATTGCATCACCTTATCTACGAGGTGGTGGACAACTCCATCGACGAAGCGATGGCGGGGTACTGCGACAAGATAAAGGTCTCTCTCACGGGAGACGGCTCCGCGATAATAGAGGACAACGGACGGGGTATTCCCGTGGCGGAGCATCCTACGGAGAAGATTCCGGCCGCCACGGTGGTACTTACGGTACTTCATGCAGGAGGCAAGTTCGACAAGGATACCTACAAGGTTTCGGGCGGACTGCACGGCGTCGGGGTCTCCGTGGTCAACGCACTTTCGAGCAGACTGCATATGACGATATTCAGAGAGGGGAAGATACATGAGCAGTGGTTCGAGAAGGGTATTCCCATAACCCCCCTCGAGGTTACCGGCACTACGAGAAAGAGCGGTACGAGGATAGAGTTTTGGCCGGATTCGGAGATATTTACCGAAACGGTGGAGTTCAAAGACGAGATACTCACGAAGCGTTTCAGGGAGCTGGCGTATCTCAATCCGAGAATAAGCATAGATTTCAGAGACGAGAGGATAGGTCTCAAGGAGCTCTACCACTTCGAGGGAGGTATCCGCCAGTTCGTGGACGATATGCACAACAGGGAGCCTCTGAGCGCTCCCCGTCTCTTCGAGGGGAGAGCCGACGATATAGAGATGGATATCTCCTTCATGTATCAAAACGGAGAGAGCGACAAGGTTCTCAGTTTCGTCAACAATATCAAGACCTCCGACGGAGGTACGCACGAGTCCGGATTCAGGGCCGGCCTGACCAGAGCGATATCCAACTATATAGCCAAAAACGCCAATGCCAAAGAGAAAAACACCAAAATAAGCGGTGACGACACGAAGGAAGGGCTCGTCGCGGTAGTCTCCGTCAGGGTGCCGGAGCCACAGTTCGAGGGGCAGACCAAAGGTAAGCTGGGGAGCAGCTATGTCCGCCCTCTCGTACAGAAGTTCACCTACGAGCAGGTGAATAAATTTCTCGAAGAGAATCCGATAGAGGCCAGAGCGATAATGAACCATGTGCTTCTCGCCGCCAAAGGCCGAGAGGCGGCGAAGCGGGCGAAAGAACTGGTGAAGAGAAAAGACTCCATGAGCGTGGGGACTCTTCCGGGCAAGCTGGCCGACTGTCAGAGTAAAGATCCGTCGGTAAGCGAACTCTATCTGGTCGAGGGAGACTCCGCGGGGGGCTCTGCCAAGCAGGGTAGGGACAGAGTCTTCCAAGCGATACTTCCGCTGAAGGGAAAGATACTCAATGTGGAGAAGGCGAGACTCGAGAAGATATTGAAATCGGAAGAGATCAAGAATATGATAACGGCTCTGGGCTGCGGAATAGGAGATGAGTTCGACTCCTCCAAACTGCGCTATCACAGGATAATAATAATGACGGATGCCGATGTGGACGGCAGCCATATCCAGACTCTGCTGATGACATTCTTCTTCAGATTCCTCAGGCCTGTGATAGAGGAGGGCTATCTCTATCTCGCGCAGCCCCCTCTCTATCGCTACAAAAAGGGCAAAAACGAGACATATCTGAAGGATGACAAGGCACTCAACGACTTCCTCATAGAGAGGGGTATCGATGTGCTCGAGGTCGAAACTATGGGGCGACAGGACCTTACGGAGCTCTTCAAACTGGTGGCCTACTACCAGATGACTCTCAAAGAGCTCGACAAGCGCTTTTCGATGGCGGAAGTGCTCAGATATATGATAGAGAATCCCGATATCGTAGGCAAAAGCAGCGATGAACTGGCCGAAGAGCTCGAAAAGTTTATCAGCAATCTCGGATACAACATCCTCAACAAAAAGATCGAAGAGGAGAGGCTGCACTACTATGTGCAGAGCAACGAGGGGCTGGAGGAGCTGATAATCGACGACAATCTCTTCACCAATGCGCACTACAACGAAGCACTCTATATCTACGGCAAGATAAAAGAGAGACTCACCGACGAGTTCGAAGGAAAAGATATACTGGAGCTTCTGGAGGATGTCCTCTCGAGCGCCCGAAAGGGAGCCTACATACAGAGATACAAGGGGCTTGGTGAGATGAACCCCGAACAGCTTTGGGAGACCACGATGGATCCTGAAAACAGAAGGTTGCTGAGGATTACGATAGAGGATATCGAGGGGGCTTCCGAAGTCTTCTCTCTCTTCATGGGTGACGAAGTGGAACCCAGAAGAAACTATATCGAGACTCACGCCAAAGATGTGCGCCACTTGGATGTATGATGTTAGAGTCCGTAAAAGAGGAGAGATCCCGTCATTTTCAGCTGGCTTTGAGAGTCGGTATTCCCGTAATGGTGCTCATACTGGTACTTTCATATTCGGTATTTTTTCATGGAGAGGATATAGAGTTCGATACCCGAAGTATCGTCTTGATGACAGCTCTGATTTTCGTGGTGGTCTATTTCATATATTTCGCTCTCGAACAGAGTAGAAAAGAGTCCTTGCTCGACCCGGTGACGGAGGGCTACAGATATGATCACTTCATACGATATCTCGAGAGGAGAAAACCCGAAACTATAGCAGCTCTGAAGGTCGGGAATTTGAGCGTCATCAACGAGGCCTACGGTATAGCCGTTACCGATGAACTGCTGCAAAAGCTCATCGGTGAAATAAATTCCTATTTTTATGACAAGTGTGGAAAATATCCAGCCATAGGCAGAAAATACGGCATGGAGTTTCTCTTGGCTGTCGATTGTGCTCCGCAAAGGGCACAGGATATTCTCGACTCTTTTACGAAAGATTTCGCCTCCATAGACGATATAGAGCTCGAATATAGCTATACCGTCATAGGGAATGAATGTGTTTTGCCGCAGAAGGCGATAGAGCAGTTGAGAAATCTCGTCAATACCCCGCGCAAATATCGATTGACCGAGAGAGAAGAGTATATTCCGAATGCAAAAAAGCTCTCCGAAGAGGAGAAGAAGATAGTCGATGCGCTGGAGATGGATGCACTGCAGTTGCGTTTCAGGCCGATAGAGAGTCTCGAAAGCGGGAAACAGGATATATACGAGATATCCGTCAAGCTCAAAGCGGCCGATGGCAAGACCCTGCTGCCGAGATATTTTCTGCCGGTGATCAACAGGCACAATCTCGGAGAGTATTACGACAGGATACTCTATAGCAAGGTGATAGAGATACTGGAGATAATAGACGACGATATCTCCCTGAGTTTCAACCTCTCACCCTTCTCTCTGAGAAAGGAAAATTTCCACGATATGATGCTGGAGAAGATAGCGAAGAGCGGGGTGGATGCGCGACGAGTGATAATAGAGCTCTACGAGAAGAAGACGCATCACCGTCTGGAGAGCTACCTTAGCGTATTGGGCAATCTGAAGAGGAGAGGTTTCAGATTCTGTCTCGACAACTTCGGCTCGGGCAACTCGTCGATGGAGTATATAAAACATTTCCGTTTCGATATGGTGCAGTTTGATAGAGAGTATATTTCGGCGATAGACGACGAGAAGTATCTCTCCATCTTCTCTTCTCTCGTATCCATGGCGAAAGATCTCGATATAGTGACTGTCGCCAAGTGGGTGGACGACGACAGGAAACGGGAGAAACTGCGCAGGATGGGTATAGACTACATTCAGGGCTTTTCGGTGGGAAAGGTTCTGGATGAGAGAGGGCTTGTAGAGAGATTCAATCCAATATACGGAGAGAAGGTATGAGATACGGAGAGAAAGAGATAGATGAGTTCGATATAGATAGAGAGGAGAATTTCTGGCCCAACGAGATTGAAAAGGACTATACTATAAATATAGAGTTGCCGGAGTTCATGTGTCGCTGTCCGAGGTCGGGATATCCCGATTTTGCAACCATTGAAATCTCCTATATTCCGGATAGGAAGGTGATCGAGCTCAAGGCTCTGAAGCTCTATATAAATAGTTTCATGAATAGATATATATCCCATGAAAATGCGGCCAACGAGATATACGACACCCTCTACGAGAGGCTTAGTCCGAGATGGATGAGGCTCAGAGCCGATTTCAACCCCAGAGGGAATGTCCACACGGTCATAGAGATAGACAGCTCGAAAGTATAAAGCGCTTTTTCGGTAAAATCGGGGCAATACTGCACTCTTGAAGAGTTGCGAGCGTATTGGAAATTGAAATCAGACAGAGACGGGAGTGGTATAGTTTTGGAAAATATGGAAAAGAAGATAGACGAAGCGGGGACGCTGGAGTCGCTGGAGAAGATAAGGGTCGAGATTTTCGGCAAGAAGGGTATGCTGGCAGCGGAATTCGCCAAGATGAAAGATATACCCGGTCCTGAAAAGAAGGCCTTCGCCGAAGGTCTCAATAGACTCAAGGCGCAGTTGCTCGAGAGATTCGAAAGGAGACACGCCCAGCTCGAAGCCGAAGAGATGCAGAGTCGTATGAGGGCCGAAGCGATCGATGTTTCGCTCTACGCTCCAAACGGAGTCAAAGGTGCACTACATCCTGTGAAGGATACGATGGACCGCATAGTGGACTATTTCACGGCACTCAACTTTTCGGTCGAGAGCGGTCCGATGGTGGAGGACGATTTTCACAACTTCGAAGCTCTCAACCTGCCCAAAAACCATCCGGCGAGAGATATGCAGGATACCTTCTACTTCTCAGACGGCACACTGCTTCGTACACACACCTCGCCTGTGCAGATACGCACGATGATGAAGAGGAAGCCCCCAATCAGGATAATAGCTCCGGGCTCCGTCTTTCGAAGAGATTACGATTTGACCCATACGCCTATGTTCCATCAGGTGGAGGGGCTCGTGGTGGACGAGAAGGCGAAGGTGAGTTTCGCCAATCTCAAATGGATATTGACGGACTTTCTGCATGAGATGTTCGGAGAGGTGGATATACGCTTCCGCCCGAGCTTCTTCCCCTTCACGGAGCCTTCGGCAGAGGTGGATATCAGCTGTATATTCTGCGGTGGCAGCGGCTGTAGAGTCTGTTCCCGTACGGGATGGCTGGAGGTTCTTGGATGCGGTGTCGTGGATCCGAATGTCTTCGAGGCGGTCGGCTATGAGGATGTGAGCGGTTACGCTTTCGGTCTGGGTGTGGAGCGTTTCGCGATGCTGATACACCATATTGCGGATCTCAGGTCTCTATTCGAAGGTGATATCAGATTGTTGGAGCAGTTCAGATGACGGTAAGTAGAAGGTGGCTCGAAGAGTTCGTTTCTCTTCGCGGTATAGAAGATGAGAGGCTGTACGAGATTTTCAACTCCATAGGTCTGGAAGTGGAGTCGATGGAGCGCTACGATATTCCAGGCGGAGTTGTCGTAGGCAAGGTGCTTTCGTGCGAAAAGCATCCCGATGCAGACAAGCTGAATCTCTGCAGGGTGGATGTCGGCGAAGAGGAGCCGCTTCAGATTGTATGCGGAGCGGCCAATGTCAGAGACGCCGAATATGTGGCGGTAGCTACGGTAGGAACCGTTCTATCGGAAGATTTTGAGATTAGACCGGCCAAACTCAGAGGGGTGGAGAGTTTTGGCATGATATGCTCCTCCACCGAACTGGGACTTCCCCCTATGGAAGATGGAATAATGATTCTGGATGAGAGTATCGGCAAGCTTGTGCCGGGCAGGCCGCTGAACGAGTATGAGGCTATCTGCGATACCCGCATAGAGTTGGAGCTTACCGCGAATCGGGGTGACTGCCTCAGTGTAATGGGAGTGGCGCGAGATCTTGCAGCAGCTCTCGAGAGGGAGGTGGAGAGATTCGAGTATAGACTCTCTCGTCCTATGCAGAAGGGTATAGCCAGAGAGCTCAGTCTCCACAGCCGCGGAGATATCGAGGTTGATATAGCCTACGCTATGGCAATGCGTTCCGATTCGGGAGTCAATACGCTCATACGATTCAGGTTGGCGCAGTGCGGAGAGTATAGCGAGGATGCTGTAGAAGCGGTGTGCCGCTATACGATGCAGGCTACGGGTGTGCTTCTTAGGGCGTACGATGCTGATGCACTCAGAAACGACGATGGGAGAATCGAACTCCATCTCGAAAGAGATGAAAACGCAGCGGTGAGAGTGCTTTGCAAAGGAGAGAGTATTTCGGTGGTGGGAGCGTGGCAGGAAGCTTCACTCAAGGCTACGGCAGAGTCCGCCGAGATACTTTTCGAGCTCTCATATATAGAGCCTCGAAGTGTGGTGGATGCCGTCTCTTCTGTTGGCATGAAGACAGACTCCCTCTACTATAGGAGCTCCAGAGGAAGCGAACCAGACATAGAGAAAGGCTTGCTCTATATGGAGGCATCGGGAGAGCGTAGCTGCAAATGCAGCTTCAGTGCCGACCCGATGACATACAGGCAGAATAGAAAAGAGCGAAAGGTCGCCATAGACCCGGAGGAGCTCAACTCTATAATAGGAGAGAATATATCCCGAAGCAAAATCCACTCGATACTGAAATATCTTGGCTTCGAGCTTCACAACGGAAGTACCTCCAGTAGACTCGTGGTCACTATTCCGCCGTGGCGTCACGATATTGTCAATATCCAGGATGTGGCCGAAGAGGTACTTCGTATAGTGGGAATCGACTCCATAGAGGCTAGGCCTCTGCAAATTATGGAGAAGAATAGACTAAGCCAAGAGGCTCACAGATATATTGTCAGAAGGGACTTCAGACACAGGGCCGCGGCGGCGGGCTTCTACGAGGCGGTGACATATGCCTTCTGCCGCAAGAGCACGCTCAGAGACTACGGTTTCGAAACCGTGCAAGAGGGCCTAGAGCTTCTCAACCCCATAGTCGAAGAGTTCGATACGCTCCGAAGTACCATCCTTCTCAATCTTCTCGATGCGGCGCGCAGAAACATAAGTTACGGTAAAAGAAGGATAGCGCTTTTTGAATTGGGTGTGGTTTTCGACAGAGGCAGAAGCGAAAGCGAAAAGCTGACACTGCTTTGGTGCGGAGACAAAGAGGATCCCTCCGTCGTCAATCACGGCAAGCCCGAGAGTGTAGATTTCCCTTTTTTCGTACGAAAACTTGGCGCTATTGTGGGCGATTTCGAGCTGCGCTCCTGTGAAGCTAAAAACGCTCTGATGCACCCTTGGCAGTCGGCGGAGATAGTCAAGGAGGGCAGAGTCTGCGGATATCTGTGCAAACTCCATTTGCAGGCGGCTCAGGACTACGGCCTTCCCGATACTTATATCGCCGAGCTCGATTTCGATGCGTTGATTCCGGGAGTGAAACAGGCCAAGGCGGTATCCAACTATCAGGGTGTCTATAAAGATTTGAGTGTTCTTGTGGAGAGAGAGCTTCCCTACAGCAAGGTGGCGGATATTCTCGACGATATGGTGGAGCCTCTACTCAAGCGCTTCTTCCCTATCGATATCTATGAAGACGAGAAGCTCGGAGAGAGAAAAAGCCTCACTTTAAGACTCTTCCTCCAGTCCGACGAAGCTACACTCAGCGATGCCGATATAGAGAGAGTGATGGGCAGGGTGCTGGAGCTGCTCGAATCTGGATGCGGTGCGAAACTGAGATGAGAAGAGCGCTAATTGAGAAGCTAAGCGCTCCTTTCGATCTGGAGTGTGACGAGATAGCTTCGGACAAGTCTATTTCGCACAGATGTGCCATATTCTCTCTACTGAGTTCCGACAAGTCCCGCATATCCAACTTCCTGACGGCAGAGGATACACTCGCCAGCCTCGCGATAGCCCGGGAGCTCGGCGCAGCGGTGGAGCGTGAAGGCTCCGAAGTCGTCATCACACCCCCCAAAGAGATAAGGGAGCCTTCGGATATACTCGATTGTGGAAATGCGGGTACGGCCATGAGGCTCTATTGCGGTTTTCTGGCCGGAGTGGAGGGGAGTTTCGTACTCACAGGCGACAGATATCTTCGCTCCAGACCGATGAAGAGAGTGGTCGCTCCTCTTAGAAGTATCGGTGCGAATATCGACGGCAGGGAGAATGGAAATCTGGCCCCGTTGCATATCAGAGGCGCTTCGCTCGAAGCTTTCGACTACCGTTCACCGATAGATTCGGCGCAGGTGAAATCGGCGATGATTCTGGCGGCACTCAGGGCCGAGGGGGAGTCCCGCTATAGAGAGTCTCTTCTAAGTAGAGACCATACAGAGAGGATGCTTAGGGGGATGGGGGCGGATATCCGCACCGATAATGATGGATGGATAGTTGTAAAGCCACTCGAAGAGCCTCTCGAACCCCTCGATATCAGTGTACCTGCAGACCCCTCCAGCGCCTTTTTCTTCGCTGTGGCTGCAGCCATAACTCCGGGTGCGAGAGTGATATTCAGAGGGCTTGCCCTCAATCCCACACGAGTCGAGGCCTTCAGAGTGCTGGAGAAGATGGGTGCGCGCATGAAGTGGACTCTGCTCGAGGACCGCTATGAGCCCATAGGAGATATCGAGGTATCCTACAACGGCAGGCTCGAAGCGGTAGAGGTAAGTGAAAAGATAGCCTGGCTCATAGATGAATTGCCGGCGCTCGCGATTGCGATGGCTACGGCCAAAGGCAGAAGTGTCGTAAGAAATGCTGCGGAGTTGAGAGTGAAGGAGAGCGACAGGATATCTTCCGTCGTCGAGGCGCTGAAACTCTGTTCGATAGAGACGAGAGAGTTCGAAGATGGGTATGAGATAGTAGGTGGCGAGCTTCGTCCCGCAATCATAGATAGTCGCGGGGATCATCGTATAGCGATGAGTTTCGCTATTGCCGGTATCCGCTGCTCTATGCAGATAGAGGATGTGGAGTGTGTGGATACATCCTTCCCCAACTTCTTCGATATCCTTTCACATATTACAAAGGTAGAGTTATGAAGATAGAACTTGCATCCTCATACGGTTTTTGCTATGGGGTTAAAAGGGCAATAAGAATAGCCGAAGAGAATCCTGGGAGTGCAACCTATGGGCCACTTATCCACAACAAGGACGAGATAGATAGGCTCAGAGAGTCTTTCGACATAGGACTGGTGCAGAATCTACAGGAGGCGCACAAGGAAGATGCGATAGTCATCCGAACCCACGGCATACCCAAAAACGAGCTAAAAGAGCTCAAAGCCGAAGGCAAAAAGATAATAAACGCCACCTGCCCCTTCGTTACAACGCCACAGCAGATAGTGGAGAGAATGAGCAAAGAGGGCTACAGTATCGTCATATTTGGAGACCGTAACCACCCCGAGATAAAGGGCGTATTCAGCTATGCCGAAGATGAGAGAGACGCTTTTGTAGTGCTCGAAGAGTCCGAGCTCGATGGTCTGCCTCTGAAGTCCAAGGTGGCCATCGTGGCGCAGACGACCCGCAAGCCGGCCGATTTCATGAAGATAGTCGCCGCGCTGATTACGATGGCCAAGGAGGTCAGAGTCTTCAACACCATCTGCAACGCCACCTTCGAAAATCAGGATGCGGCGGCAGAGCTGGCCAGGAGAGCGGATGTGATGATAGTGATAGGAGGCAAACACTCCTCGAACACCAAACAGCTGCACTCCATCTGCAAAAACTACTGCCAAGAGAGCTATCTCATCGAGAACAAAGGCGAACTCGACCCTGCATGGTTCGAAGGCAAAAAGCTGTGCGGAATAAGCGCAGGGGCATCGACTCCCGACTGGATTGTACAGGAAGTGGTAGATGAGATAGAAAAGATTGCAGGGGGGAGATGAGCAAGTCGAACATACCCTTCTCTCCTCTTAAATTCTATTTCGCTCTCTTCACGAAAAATACTTCCACGATATATCTTCGGGCCTCCCGGCCTGTACACATCGCGAGATATTTAAAGTAAAAATAGTATAATAGCGCAAAACAGGCTAATAAGGATAGGTATATGAAGTTCGAAGATATCGAAATTGAGGATGTTGATTTTGGAGCTATGCTCGAAGAGTCTTTCAAAAAAGAGGAGCAGGGCAGCAATCTCGTGAAAGGGCATATTATCAAAATCAACGAAGAAGAAGAGCAGGCGATGATAGACATAGGGCGCAAGAACGAGGCCGTTATCAACCTGGAGCAGCTAAAAGACAAGGAGGGGAATCTTCTTTTCAAAGAGGGCGACGAGATACCGGTGGTCATCACCGGCAACAGAGGAGAGAGACCTATAGTCTCCTACGAGCTCGCCAAAAAACGCGAAGCGATGAACGAATTTATCTCCGAGTACAACGAAGAGCAGGAGTATATCATCGAGGGTGTGGTCACCCGTAAAAACAAAGGCGGATATGTGGTCGAGTGTGACGGACTCGACTTCTTCATGCCCAGGACTCTCTCGTATCTGAGTGCCAAGAACGATGTCATCGGCAAAAAGGTGAAGGCTCTTATTGTCAAGGTTGACAAGGAGAAGGGCTCCGTCGTGGTCTCCAGAAAGGACCTTATCGAAAGAGACAGAGCGAGAACCCAAGAGATAGTGGGTGCGCTACTCGAGAGCAAAGACCCCGTCGTAGGTGTGGTGAAGAAGATAACGAGCTACGGAATGTTCGTGGATGTAGGCGGAATAGACGGCCTTGTCCACTATTCGCAAATCTCCCACAAAGGTCCAGTCAATCCTGCCAAATACTTCAACGAAGGCGACGAGGTCAATGTCGTTGCGCTGGAGTACGACAAGAAGAAAAGACATCTCTCACTCTCCGTAAAAGAGGCCAACCCCGATCCTTGGAACAATATAAATGAGATTCTCGAGGTTGGTGATACCGTGAGCGCGACTGTAAGCAATATAGAGCCCTATGGCGTCTTCGTGGATCTTGGAGAGGATCTCGAAGCCTTCCTCCATGTTTCGGAGATATCTTGGGATAAGAATGTCAAGCACCCCAAAGACTACCTCGCTGTCGGTGAGGAGATAAATGTCGAAGTCATAGAGATAGACAGAGAGAACAGGCGTCTGAGAGTCAGCCTCAAGACACTGCTGCCCAAACCTATGGAGGAGTTCGCCCAGAATCACAAGGTCGGCGATATCGTGAAGGGAACAGTCTCTTCGTTAACCGATTTCGGCGCTTTTGTGAAGATAGGCGCGGTAGAGGGTCTGCTTCACAATCAGGAGGCATCTTGGGATAAGAGCGTAAAAGCCAAAGATATTTTCAAGATAGGTGACGAGGTGGAGGTCAAAATAATCAAGATCGACACCGATGCCGGAAAAATATCTCTGAGTAGAAAGGCTCTCGAAAAGTCCCCTGTCGAAGTATTCGCCGATGCCCATAAGGTGGGAGATATCGTCAGCGGTACAATCAAGGACAAGAAGGATTTCGGTGTCTTCATAGCTCTCAACGAGAATGTTGACGCTCTGGTGAGAACGGAAGACCTGCATCCTCTGAAGTTCGACGAGATAGAGCCCGGTCAGGAGATAAAGGGTGTGATTACCCACATCGATCCCAAAAACGACAGAATCAGAGTATCGGTAAGAAGGCTCGAAAGACAGGAGGAGAGAGAGGCTCTCAAACATCTCAACGAGGGTGACGAGGGCAGTATGACGCTCGGTGATCTCATAAAAGACAAACTTGGAAAGTGACGGTAGGCAGATGTCCGGATTTACCATAGTGGTCTGTGACCATATCCATGAAAGCGGTCTGAAGATTTTGGATGCCGACCCTGCAGTCGAGCTGATAAATGCGGCAGATGTGAGCAAGGAGAGACTGCTGCAGGAGTATATTCCTCTGGCTGATGTCGCCATTACGAGGAGTTCGACGGATGTGGACGAGAGCTTTCTTAGAAGAGGGGAGAGACTCAAAGCGATAGTCAGGGCTGGAGTTGGTGTGGACAATGTGGACATCGAGGGGTGCAGCAGACGGGGTATCATCGTGATGAATGTACCGACGGCCAACACTATCGCCGCCGTCGAACTCACGATGACGCATATGCTCTCCTGCGCGAGGCAGTTCCCCTATGCGCACAACAATCTCAAAATCGACAGGGTTTGGAGACGCCAAGACTGGTACGGTACGGAGCTCAAAGACAAGAAACTCGGAATCATAGGTTTCGGAAACATAGGCTCGAGAGTGGGGAAGAGGGCCAAGGCTTTCGAGATGGATGTCATAGCCTACGACCCCTATATAGAGCCGAGCAAAGCGACGGATCTTGATATAAAATATACGAGAAATTTCGACGATATCCTCGAATGCGACATTATAACCATCCATACGCCCAAGACCGAAGAGACTATCGGAATGATAGGAGCGGAGGAGATTGCCAAAATGAAAGAGGGCGTCATTCTCATAAATTGCGCCAGAGGCGGACTCTATGAAGAGAAGGCTCTCGTCGAGGGGCTCAAAAGCGGCAAGATTGCGATGGCTGGTATCGATGTCTTCGACAAAGAGCCCGCGACGGACCATCCGCTTCTCGACCTCGACAATGTGACGGTAACGCCCCATCTGGGAGCCAACACCAGAGAGTCGCAGCGCAATATCGCGATACAGGCAGCCGAAAACGCCATAGCGGCTGTCAAAGGAATAGCCTATCCCAATGCGTTAAACCTACCTATAAAAGAGCATGAGCTACCCGATATCGTTCCCCCCTATCTCGAGTTGATTCAGAAGATAGGGTATATGACAGCGCAGGTCAACAGAAGTGCTCTCAAGTCGATAAAGGTGGTCGCCGAAGGTGAAATAGCACAATATATGGATTCGCTGGCCACCTTCGCCACCGTCGGCGTTATGAGCGAAGCCCTTGCAGACCAGATAAACTATGTGAATGCGGAGTATGTGGCAGGCGAGAGGGGCATAGAGCTGATAAAGGAGAGTCATGAAGACTCCTCAGGCTTCAAAAATCTCGTATCTGTAAAACTGACCACACAAGATGGTGAAGTGATAAGGGTGAGCGGCACAGTATTGGACGCAGATGTGCAGAGAATAGTGGATATAGACGGCTACACTCTCGATCTCGAGCCCAAGGGGAGATTGATTCTCTTCAAAAACGACGACCAACCTGGTGTGATCGGAGATGTCGGCTATACTATCGCCAAGCACGGTATCAACATCTCCGACTTCAGACTCGGAAGAGACAAAAACGGACAGGCGCTTGCGGTCGTGAGGGTCGATGGTGAGATTGGTGGAGAGTTGATAGATGAGCTTTCGTCACTTGAAGCGTGTATCAGCGTAAAGAGTGTAAATATCTGAGAGTCACCTTTTGGCGGAGTATCTTCGCCAAAAGTCTATGGCCTATCTTTTTGAAAACTATGCTTATAATTCTGAATAATAGAAAATCTGGTTATTTGTTATAATTTCTAAATTTCATCGAGGAGTATTCAATGTATCGTAAAATTCTGCTTTCGATGGCGGTAACGGTACCTATTTTTGCCGGCATTCACGGCCTGACACTACCAAAGGCCCTTGAGATATTGGATGAAAAAAATATTGAAATCAAGGTGTCGAAATATGAAGAGGCCATGAAGTCCTACGACGAGGCGGCGGTTGACGGCATGAATTACGGTAGCGCCACCATCACTCTGCAGGCATTGAGATCCAACGATGCGGGGAATGTTTTCGGCTTCAAACTCCAAAGTAGAGAGGCTAAATTCAGGGATTTTGGTTTCAAGGACTTTCTCGGAGGTATCGCAAACGCTTTGACCTTCGCCAACAGCAACGGCGGTTTCGGGACTCTGGCCAATATGATGAGCAATCCCGCACTACAGCAAAGTATGCTCGATATCGCTCCCAACGACCTCAACTACCCCGATGCCAGAAATCACTTTCTCACCAAATTTAGCTATCAGATTCCTATATATACCGGTGGCAAGATAAGTGAATACAAAAATATAACCCACAAACTCTACGAAATGAGCAGACTCGATACGAGAAAGCTCAGAAATGAGAAGATTTTTCAGGTCAAAAAAGCATTTTCGGATATCTCTCTCGTGGAGAAGTATATCTACAACCTCAGGAAGATAAGAAAAAACATGCTTCGTCTCAAAGATACTATCATAGAGATGAAGAAAGAGGGCTACACGAAAGAGACGGATGTGATGGAGATAGAGGCGAGAGTTGCACAGGTGGACAGTATGCTCAATCAGGCCAAGCTAAACAGAGACCTTGCATACCAGTTTCTCTCCTTCCTTCTCGATACCGATGTCGATTCCATTCGCACGGGAAGGCTCAAGGCCAAAATGCCCAGAGTCACGGACAAGGATATAGAGAGACTCAGTATAGATATACTCAAGGCCAAGAAGGGGCTCGAGATAACGGAGCATGCCATAGAGGCGCAGAAGGCGGCATTCAAACCGATGGTCGGTGCTTTCGGAGAGTATGGAAGTGCGGATGACCACCTCTGGAACGACTTCGCGAGAAAAGATTTCTATACGGTCGGAATGCAGATTCAGTGGAATATCTTCAATGGCGGCTCGGACAAGGCGAGGCTCGAGAGAGCGAGAGTGGAGAATCTGAAAGTGGCCAGACAGGTCGAATTGGCGAAAAAGGGGATAGCCCTACAGGTAAAGAAACTCAAAACCGCCATCAGAAGTCTCGAATACGACATTGCAAGCGAAAAGAAACAGTTGCGTTTGGCACGAGCGGTTTACAAAACCTATGAAGAGAAGTACAAGGTGGGGCTGGCCTCGATAACGGATGTACTCATAAAGCAGTCGATAGAGCTTCAGGTACTGTTGAAATTTCTACAGGTTGCGAACAAACATAATGAAAAAGTGTATGAGCTCGAAAAAATACTCGATTTAGGAGGAAGATCGTGAAGAAAATCGTAACACTGCTGCTGGTGACGGCAGCCATGCTCAATGCGGGGATGCTGCAACTGAGCGGGACAGTGATATCCGATAATCAGAAGATGATAACGAGTCGCTTTATGGGCTTCATAAAGAATATGAAGGTCTCCGAAGGCGACATGGTAAAGAAGGGGCAGGATCTCTACGAGATAGATTCCAAAGAGATAGAGGCGGCTGTCAAACAGGTCGATTTGGCCATATCCCAGGCGAGACTCGCTCTGCAGATGAATGAGAATCAGCTCAACAATGTATTGCTCAATCTCGATAGAAACAAAAGACTCTACGAAAAAGGAATGGTCTCGAAATTCGACCTAGAGAATCTGGAGCTTGCCGCAAAAAATATGAAAGATATGGTCAAGATAGCCGAAAAGCAGGTTGCACAGGCCGAAGCTCAGAAAGAGGCCGTACTCAACCAGTACAAATATCTTAAGATAAAAGCGAGCAACGATGGTGTCGTGGTGGCCAAAAGACTCAACGATGGAGATATGCAGATACCCGGCATGCCCTCACTCGTCATAACCGATTTGAAACACCTGAAGGTGATGACGGAGATAAGCGAAAGCAATCTGAAGTATATCCGCATGGGCAAGGAGGCAAAGATAGAGATTCCTTCTATTGCTCTGAAAACGGCAGGGAAGATATCGGCGATAATACCTGCATCCAATCCAATGACACACAAATTCAAGATAAAGATAAGCTTCGATAAGAAGGATGCCTTCGTCTTCCCCGGGATGTATGCCAAGATATACATAGAGCAAGAGGATAAAAAATGATAGATTACAAGCCCAAAGATATAGCGGGTAAGCTCGCGCTGGGCTTTCTGAAAAACCCGCTGACTCTGGTACTCGGTATATCCCTGCTCCTTCTGGGATTCATATCTTTGCAGGTGATGCCCAGAGAGGAGGATCCGCAAATAGCCATCTCCGGCGGTGCGGTAATTGTTCCTATGCCCGGCGCGACTCCGAAAGAGATAGAGAATGTAATCGTCAATCCGCTCGAAAGAAGAATAAGAGAGATAAAAGGGGTGGACCATGTTTACGGAGTGGCGATGCACAATGTAGGCATAGTCAATGTGGTCTATAAGATAGGCGAGAGAAGAGAGGATGCCAACCTCAAACTCTACGACAAGGTTATGCAGAATATGGATCAGCTTCCAAAGGGTGTGATGCAGCCTCTGGTGAAGCCCTTCGATATAGATATAGATATCCCTATTCTTACCTTCGCCTTCTATCCCCTGAAGGGTCGCAAAGCTGATTACGAAAAACTCTTCCCTCTGGCAAGAGATATGCAACAGAGGATAAACGCCGTGGAGAATGTGGCCAAAACGACTCTCAAAGGGGCGCATAAACCGCAGTTTAATGTAGAGGTCGATTTGAACAAACTGACGGCATACAACCTCTCTCTCGGTCAGATAATGAATGCGATAAAGTCAATAGCGGTGGATGTACCCGATGTAAAAGGGAGAACAAAAGACGCAAAATTGCTGGTCTTTGGTGTCAAAAACGCCATAGAGGATGTAGATGATGTGAAGAATATCATCGTAGCGCAGTATATGGGCTCGCCGATATATCTGAGAGATGTGGCCAAGGTGGAGAGGGGTATAGATTTTCAGAATTTCAAGAGAGCCTATGTGGCTTTCAAAGAGAAAAAAGGCTCTGCACTCTCTCCCTTGAAAGAGCAAATAACCCTTACAGTATCGAAGCTTGCGGGAACGAATGCAGTCTTTGTGGCCGAAGATGTGCTGAAAGTTATGGAAGAGTACAAAGATAGACTCGCCAAATACGGTTTCGGATATATTCTTACGAGAAACTACGGACACAGGGCGGACGAAGCGGTGAACGAGTTGGTACATCACCTCATAATTACCATTATCATAATAGCGGTGATGCTGGTCTTCGCCCTTGGTTTCAAAGAGTCGATCATCGTTACATTCACCGTACCTGCGATTCTCGCCATAACTCTCTTCATAGCCTATATCTCGGGACAGACGATAAACCGAATCACTCTCTTTGCTTTCCTTCTGTCGCTGGGATTGCTCGTGGATGCGGCCATAATCGTTATAGAAAATATCCACAGACACCTGCACTCCCACGACAGTGACGACAAGAGTATGGAGGAGATATTGGTCGAGGCTACGGACGAGATTGGGGCACCTACGAATATAGCCACGCTGGCCATTATAATGACTATGATACCGATGCTCTTCGTTGGCGGTATGATGGGGTCGTTCATGAAACCGATACCTTTGAATGTCCCGGTCGCACTGGTGGCCTCTTTGGTAGTCGCATATATATTTACGCCCTATCTGAGTCTGAAACTACTCAAAAAGCCCAAACACAAGCATCATAGAAGTAGGGAGAAGTGAGAATGAAGAAGTTCGAAAATTTTGTCTATGCCATTCTCGATAGCAAAAGCAACAAGACGCTTGTGATACTCCTAACTCTGGTGGCACTTGCCGCATCGATAATGATGCTTCCTACGAAAGTGGTGAAAGCGAAGATGCTTCCTGGCAAGAGTGACAATACCTTTTCCGTTTATATAGACACTCCGACGGGAAGTTCGAAAGAGGAGACCTACGCAGTAGGAAAGTGTGTCATAGAGCATCTCAAAAACGAGCCCGAGATTCTCGATATGGAGATGTATGCCGGCATGGGAATACCTCTGGACTATGCCGGATTGGTCAAGGGTGCCGGTATGAAGAACAGTGAAAATGTTGCCGAGATAGCGGTCAATCTCACCGACAAGCACAGTCGGGACGAGACATCCTATATGATGGTCAGCCGCCTGCGTCCCGTTATCAAGAAGGCTTGTGAACCGATTGTCAAGGGGACTACCGTCAAATTTATCGAGCAGCCTGCGGGGCCTCCGACTCTCGCTTCGATAGTTGTGGAGGTTACAGGGCACAATCTGAAAAAGATTAGAGAGCTCGCTTTCGAGGTCGCCAATATTCTCTCCAATACCAAGACTTTGGTGGATGTGGATGTGATGGCGGATGAGATATACAAAAAGTTCGAGCTCATACCGGACAAGGAGAAGATAGCCAGGAGTGGCCTGAGTGTGGAGCAGGTGAACAATATCATCTACCTCGCCTTCGAGGGCATGGCTGTCGCTCATAAAAATTCGGCGAACGAGCCCGACCAGATAGAGATATTCGAGATACTCGACCCCTCCACGAAGAGATTCAACGAGCTGAGCATGGATGCTCTCAAAGAAAAGCTCAACTCTCTGAACCTGATGAACCGCAAAGGTATGATGGTGCCCATAAGCGAGGTGGTGAGGATAGAGAAGGTGGACTCCAAGCCCACCATCATGCACAAAGATCTGCATAGGATGATAAATGTGACTGCCGAAACCGACCAAGAGTCGCAAGTCTATCCTCTACTCGAAGCCAGAGATAAGATGATCGACTATTTCAGCAAAAAGGGATACAAAGTCGAGAAGATGCCCGGTATGAGCACCTATATGTTCGATCTCAATCTCATCGATCCTGCAAGCGGAGAAAAGTATCTGCTTAGATGGGATGGTGAGATGAAGGTTACACTCGATACATTCAGGGACCTCGGAGGAGCCTTCATAGGGGCACTCGTACTGATCTTCCTGCTCCTCGTGATCTACTACAAGAGCTATACGCTCAGCGCCATAGTGTTGGCCGGAAGTTTCCTCTCTATAATAGGTGTCATCGTGGGGCACTGGGTGGCTGATCTGGTGACGAGAGATACCTTCTTCCTGACGGCCACCTCTTTGATAGGCTTCATCGCTCTGATGGGAATCAGTTCGAGAAACTCACTGCTGCTGATAGATTTTGCCAAGAGTCTGATGGAGGCGCACGGCATGGAGAAGAGAAGGGCGATAGCCGTCTCTTCTGCGACGAGAGCGAAGCCTATCATGCTGACTGCGGTAGCCATCATTCTGGGTTCGGCACTTCTTGCAAGCGACCCCATCTTCGGAGGGCTTGGAGTGGCACTCATATCGGGAACGGTGGCGGCCGTCTTCGTCTCGCTGATATTCGTGCCTGTGCTGATGGACAATGCTAAAGCTATGGATATAGACGACGAAAATCCCATACATCACGACAAGAAGAACATCTCCGTTACGAAATGATGCGTCTGTGTGAGGAGAGGGGCTAACTCCAGACCCCTTCGATAGCCCTGTCGCAGGCGGGGCAGCGCCCTCTGCTGATGTGATTTCTCGCTACAGTATAACCTCTACGCTCGATGAGTTTCAATCCGCAGGCCGGACAGTAGGTCGTCGAGTCTCCCAGCACATTACCCATATAGATATAGGCAAGAGAGTGCGAGCGTCCTATCTCTCTGGCGCGATTGAGAGTCTCTATAGGTGTCGGTAGTTTGTCTTTGACTTTGTAGTCCGGATGGAACGCACTTATGTGCCAAGGCGTAAAAGGGTCGAGCTCTTCGGCTATGAAAGCGGCTATTTTGTGCAACTCTTCGTCGCTGTCGTTGTCTCCTGGTACTATGAGAGTGGTGACCTCCACCCAGAAACCGCCCTCTTTGAGCCGCTTGAGAGTATCGAGTACGCCCTCGAGCGAACCTTTGAGAACCTTCTTGTAATACTCTTCATCGAAGCTCTTTAGATCGATATTGAAGGCGTCTATGACCCCTTTCATATCCTCTATCACCTCCGGACTCTCCATCCCGTTGCTTACGAAGATATTTTTTATTCCGTGCTCTCTCGCAAGTATGGCCACATCTTTGGCGAAGGGATAGAATATGGTCGGTTCGTTGTATGTATATGCGATGCTTTCGCAGCCTCTCTCCAGTGCGAGCGAGACGAGCTCTTGCGGGCTAATGTCGTGACTCCCCTCTATTTCGCGGCTCTGTGATATCTGCCAGTTCTGACAGAAAGGGCAGCGGAAATTGCAACCTACCGTACCTATGGAGAGTGCACTCGATGCCGGCAGAAAATGGTAGAGCGGCTTCTTCTCCACCGGATCGATATTGAGGGCCGATATTTTGCCATAGACGAGCTTTTTCAACCTTCCGCCCTTATTGCCATTGACGCCGCATATGCCGACCTGCCCATCTTTGAGTTTGCAATGGTGACGACATAAAGTGCAGACTATCCTATCTGCCTCTTTTCTGTAGAAATCGCGAAATGCCCTCTCATCGATTCTTATACTCATCTCTTCTCCTTGATTTTTCTTGCCTGATATCTATATATTCGGGGGTGCATATCGACACAGTTGGACGGGAGCCCTGCCTTCTGACAGAGCGAAGAGAAAAAGAGTCCAAACTCGGGCAACTGCTCCCAAACCGAAGGCAGATAGGTGGCCTGTCTGCCTCCCAATTCCAGTATCACTCCGTCCACTCTAGGTCTGATGACTCTCTCGAGCTCTCTCCTATCTGTATAGTTCAACTCCTCGGGGCTGCTCAGCAGAGATATTTCGATCTCTATGTCGTCGAGTTCATCTTTGCCCAAGGGCAGGAAGCGGGGGTCGGAGAAAGCCGCGGCTTTTGCGTTGTGCACAAGGTCGTCCAGAAGAGACCTGTGTGCTATGAGGGAGCCTATACATCCTCTCAGCGAACTATGCTCGTTTATTGTGACGAACAGGGCAGCCGCTCCAGATAGTTCAGGATACTCCCGCAACAGCGCCTCTCTATCGATGAGCTTTTCTCCCGTCAACTCTTCGGCTATCGCCTTTTTCGCGATCTCTATCAATATTTGATCTTTCATTTCATCTCCTTTACTAGGATACTTCACAGTAGCATTTTTCGAAACAAAATGATGCTACCTATGTTGCATTGCGGGAGTGTCGAGAAAAAATCAAGAAGCTCGAAAAAGAGAACAAGGCATTGACCAAAACACCAAAGAAGAGCAGCGCAGAGAGAGACCAAGCAGTGGACCTATCAAACGAGAGAACTCTCGTCAAATTCAAGCGCAATAGACTCTCCCCGACGAGACAATGCCAATTGCCGGGCTTGAATCGTTCCAGTTTCTACTCTCAGTCAATACGATGAACGGCTTGTACGATTATAGTGACATCTTCACTTACAGCTATCGAAAGATATACACAGATAGGAGACAACAAGGCTCATCGACTGATGTAAAAAATGGCTATTGCCAGATGTAGGCGTCGTCCCCATGTGAACACCGCGCCGGAGAGGATCGTTAAATATGAGCCATGCATCCAGAACCTTTTGTAACGCTTCGATGCAATCGTTGATGCGACATCTGCCTCATACGGCATATTT
>OFBU01000036.1_pt1 | contig 22369 bp, 23 predicted proteins | sample 1520681 | NCBI WGS metagenome assembly OFBU01 (sample SAMEA3696450, study PRJEB22514) | metagenome | biome: water; feature: marine; material: hydrothermal vent | place: Pacific Ocean | collected 2014-08-16 | depth 1514 m
AAGAGTGTGGAATGAGGGATTGAAGGCTTCAGGTATAGTCCCCATAGAGATGTTCAGACCTCTCTGGTTGTTGAGTAAATACGGGTGTCACTACAGGAAGAATGGAGAGAGACGCAAGCTCTCAGAATGTCCTGTCAGGAGATATTGTGTTGAAGGGAAGGTAATAGTTACATCTAACCGTGTTGAAATCGATACATAGTTAACTGCAGGAAGGTAAAATGAAGAAGGGATTTTCTCTCTTAGAGCTTGTAATCGTTCTCCTGATAATATCACTGGCGACGGCAGTTACACTTCCTGCTTTTGTTAACTTTGGTAGTAGTTCTCAGGAGAATTTTGAGAACAGATTGAAAACTGCAATGAGTTCTCTTTTTAGTTTTTCTGAGGCAATTGAACTATGTGCAGATTTTAAAAAGAATGCCATACAAGTGGGAGAAGAGGAAATAGAGCTACCAGCCGGGAAAGAACTGGAATACATGATATTGCCCGGCAAGGTTGTTTCTTCAGAGATTAACTCAAGGTTCTGCATTTCGAGTAAAAAATTAGAAGCTGTCGGATTTTTAGCAAAAGAGAGTTCAGAACGGTATCTATCTATTTTAGTTTTTTTACCCTCAGGGGAAGTTACAATTAATTCTCTTTCGCAAGGAGAAGGGGAAACCTTTAAGGATAAGATCTCAAAGGGGAGGATAGTAGAGTGGTTCAGTTTCTTCTCATACTGATTTTTATAGCCATACTGATCCTTTTCCTGTTTTCCGTAAAACTCTATTTTTTTCTGAAACAGATAGTTTTCAGGATTGAAGAGATCGAAGCAGAAATTGTCAAGGTAGAAAGAAAGACGATGGAGATCTCAGAGAAATTTGCACAGAACGAAGAAAAAATTAAATTTTTACAAAATCAGTACAAAATATTTCTCGAGAAACTGCGGGGAGAGAGAGAATGAAGGACTTCATATCAATGTTTGATACAGACAGGCTTTTTATAGAGAACATTTTCTCACTCAGTGCATTTTTGAAGGAGAAACAGAAGAAGGGGGAGCTCTATAGACCACTGGATGGTTTTACGGCAGCTCTCATTTTTGAAAAGCCATCGACAAGGACAAGGGTTTCCTTTGAAGTGGGAGTTTATCAACTTGGCGGTCACGGTATCTATATGGATTCAAGAGGATCTCAACTTGGAAGGGGTGAACCAATAAAGGACACAGGTAGGGTTCTCTCAAGGTACGTTGATCTGATAGTGATCAGAACTTACGGTCAGGAGAGAGTTGAGGAGCTGGCAAGATACTCTGATATTCCGGTTATCAATGCTCTTACAGATGAAGAACATCCCTGTCAGGTTCTTGCAGATCTCTTTACGATCTGGGAGTACAGAAGGAACCTTAGAGGTTTAAAGGTTGCCTACGTTGGTGATGGAAACAACATGTGCAATTCCTGGCTGATCGGTGCAGCCTACATGGGAATGAGATTTTACGCTGCAACTCCAGAAGGTTTTGAGCCTCTTTTAGAGTACGTTGAAAAGGCAAAGGAGATTGCAAAGGATACAGGAGCTGAAATAGTTGTAACCCATGACCCAATAGAAGCTGTAAAAGACGCAGATGTTATCTACACGGATGTCTGGGCAAGTATGGGACAGGAAGAAGAGGCTGAAAAGAGAAAAGAAATATTTATGCCTTATCAGGTAAATAGAGATCTCGTTAAACATGCAAAACCTGATTTCCTCTTTATGCACTGTCTTCCTGCCCATAGAGAAGAAGAGGTAACGGACGAGATTATTGAAAGTGATAGATCAATTGTCTGGGATCAGGCAGAGAACAGGCTCCATACACAGAAGGCATTGATCTTAAAACTTGTAAGAAAGGTAAATCCTTGATTTCAGGTGACGGGTGACAGGTGACGAGTAACCAGTAAAATATTGGTTGAAAGGTCTGCTTTACTTGTCACCTGTTACTCGTTACCTGTTGTCCCTGGAATAGAGGGAAATCACCTTTTCAATAATTTTGCTTGTTGATATATCATATCTAAAAGGAATTCTTTCGACTTTTTTCGCAAACTCTCTTCCAACGATTTTTTCCAGTGGCCAGTCTGCTCCCTTCACTAAAACGTCCGGTTTAACTGCTTTGATGACCTCGTAAGGTGTATCGTCCTCAAAGATGAAAACGTAATCAACGGCTTTTAAGCCTATCAGGACTCTTGCTCTGTAATCTTCGGGAACAACGGGTCTCTCTTCTCCTTTTATTCTTCTTATCGAGGAATCGCTGTTCATTCCAACAATCAAAATATCTCCGAAGGATTTTGCCTTTTCAAGATAGTCAACATGACCTGCATGGAGTATATCAAAACATCCGTTGGTGAATACTATTTTCTCTCCCTGCCCTCTGATATTTGAAACAAGAGTTTTTAGCTTTTCTAAATCTCTTAAAATTCTATTCAAAGTTTACTCCCCGACCTAAATTTGATTGAGAAATTTAATTCAGAAGGTGGAAAAGTGAAAGAGATCATAAACGTAATCGGTGCAGGTCTTGCTGGAGTTGAGGCTGCCTATAAAGCTGCCGAGAAAGGTCATAAGGTTAGACTCTTTGAGATGAGACCTGAAAAGTTTACTCCAGCCCACAGGACAGATCTTTTTGCAGAACTTGTCTGTAGCAATACTCTTGGAGGGAAGGACATAACAACTCCCAGAGGTCTCTTGAAGGCTGAGATGGAGCTCCTTGGCTCTGTAGTAGTTGAAGCTGCAAAGAAAACAGAAGTTCCTGCCGGAGGAGCTTTAGCTGTTGACAGAGAAAAGTTTGCAGAGTACATAACTGAAAAAGTAGAGAGACACCCAAACATAGAGGTTATCAGAGAAGAGGTAACGGAACTCTTAGAAGAGGGAATAACAATCGTTGCAACGGGACCACTAACTTCTGATAAGTTCTCTGAATACCTGAGAAACTATCTTGGAGAGGAGGAACTCCACTTTTACGATGCCATCTCTCCGATAGTCTATGCAGATACGATTGACTACTCCAAATGTTTCTGGGGTTCAAGGTACGGTAAAGGGGGAGACGACTACCTCAACTGTCCAATGACCGAAGAAGAATACGAAAGATTTTATAACGCCCTCATGGAAGCAGAAAAAGTACCTCTAAAGGATTTTGAAAGAGCCTGTTACTTTGAAGGATGTATGCCGATAGAGGAAATGGCAGAGAGGGGAAAGCAGACTCTCCTTTTTGGTCCTCTAAAACCTGTGGGGCTAATAGACCCAGGAACGGGAAAGAGACCATTTGCAGTAGTTCAACTGAGGAAAGAGAACAAGGAGGGAACTCTCCTGAACCTTGTTGGATTCCAGACAAAGCTCAAATACCCTGAACAGAAGAGGGTTTTCAGATTGATTCCAGGACTTGAAAACGCTGAGTTTGCAAGGTTTGGAAGTATTCACAGGAATACGTTTATAAACTCTCCAAAACTTCTTTTAAGAACTCTTCAGCTCAAGAAAAACCCAGAGGTCTTTTTTGCCGGACAGATAACGGGAGTTGAAGGGTATCCAGAGTCAGCAGCAACAGGAATCATTGCAGGTTTGAATGCTGCAAGGTACAATGAGGGAAGAGAGCTCTCTTTTCCACCAGAGACTACAATGATTGGAGCTCTGTTAAAATACATCACTACAGCTGATCCTAAAACTTTCCAGCCGATGAATGCAAACTTTGGTCTTCTTCCGCCACCAGAGAAAAAGATTAGAAACAAAAAGGAAAGGAGAAAATATCTTGCAGAAAGAGCCTTAGAGGATATGAAAAGATGGTTAAGCTCTTTGTCTTAATTTTTTTTCTTTTAACGGAAGTTGCTTTTTCGAAAGTTTACGAGATCAGGATTGTCAAACACAAAGAGACAAAAAAGGTAGCTAATCATAATTTCATTATCTATAAAGTGAAACCTGGAGATACCCTTTGGGGAATAATGAGGCAACTTAAATTACCTCCAACTATGATGGATACTATAGTGGAGGTAAACAGAATAAAGAATCCCAACCTTATCTATGCTGGACAGAAACTCAAATTACCCGTTGGCATGAAAGCTTCCTCTCGAGGAATACCTGAGAAGATAGAAAGTTTTTTACCTGCAATCCGTATGCTCGGGGGAAAAATAGATAAAAGTGGTGCTATATTCCTTAAGAGTGGAAGAGTGGATTTTAGAAAAAATCCCAAAATTTCCGTTAACGGTGAAGAGTACATCCTCGATTTCACTGACAGTTTGAATAGGGAGTTGAAGGAGGAGCTTGGAGATATTGGAATAAAAGTAATAAAATTGGAAGAGTTAAAGAACTTACTGGAAGACATAATCAATTTAAATTTTGGAATTGCTGAGAAAAACGGAAAATTAGTTCTGGGAATGAAAGATGTATTAATCTATAAGTACGATTATTTAAGTTATAACGTTTCTGCTGGAAACAGAATAGTTATAAACCTGAAAAGAGATACTCCTGTTGCTCTTGTTAACCTGTTGAAAGCCTATGGTGTAGAAGTTCTACAACCAGAAGGAAAGGAACTTGAAGGAAAGGTAGGAGAACTAAGAATTCTTTCCGGTGGTGGGGTTGAAAGAATTGCGGAGTTGGTGAGAATTGTTACCGGGGAAAAAGGGGTACTCAAGGATTCAGGAATTGAATTTCCTGAAAATCATCTGTTTGTAGCTTTTGATTTTGTTGATCCAGAAGAAAAGGTAAAATTAGAGCTTGAAGGGTATAAGGTTGTAGTGCTTTCTGGAGATTTTATTCGTGATGTGGAAAAAATCTTTTCGTTGGTTCCTGTTGTTTACAAACGGGTGAATCTCGTTGTTGTAGAGCCACCAGGAAGTAATGGTGAACGTTCGAAATTTGAAATTCCGGGACTTTTGATCTCGACGGAAAGGAAAGATTGGTTTCTGATTGATTGTGTGGATAAACCGGAGGAGATTCCTTATTTGAGGAGCAGAGGAGTAAATCTTATTATTTATTAAAACGGAAAGTCCCCCTTAAGGGGGACAGAAAAGATTACTCTTTGTCTGTTAGAGCCATAACGCCGGGGAGTTGCTTACCTGCGAGAAACTCTAAGAACGCACCACCGCCGGTTGAGACATGGTCTATTTGATGTTCAAGACCAAGCATTTCAATAGCTGCAACGCTGTCTCCACCACCAACAATTCTCAAAGCTTCGTTATGGGAAGCTACAATTTTTCCTACTTCCATAGTTCCATAGCTAAACTTTTCAAATTCAAAAACTCCCATTGGACCATTCCAGAGAATGGTCTTAGCGTCTGAGAGGGCTTCTTTGAAGAGCTCTACAGTTGCAGGACCAATATCGAGTCCCATCATGTCGTCTGGAATCTCTTTGTAGGTTGTTAGTTTTGCATGGGCTGTAGGAGAAAACTCATCAGCGTTGTTACTGTCAACAGGTAAGTAAAACTTGACACCGTTTTTATTGGCTTTTTCCATTATCTCCCTTGCAGTGTCAAGAAGCTCTTCTTCAACAAGGGACTTTCCAACGTTATATCCAGCAGCTTTCAGAAACGTGTAGGCCATTCCACCACCAACTAACATCTTATCGACAATTTTTAGAAGGTTTTCTATTACCTCAAGCTTTCCAGATACCTTTGAACCCCCAATTATCAGAACGAGAGGTCTCTCTGGATTATCAAGAGCTTTCTGAAGGTGCTTTATCTCCTTCTCAAGGAGAAATCCCGCAACTGCAACTTTTACATATTGGGCAATTCCATAAGTTGAAGCATGTTTTCTGTGGGCAGTTCCAAAGGCATCGTTTACGTAAATGTCTGCGAGTCTTGCAAGCTTTCTGGCAAACTCAGGATCGTTCTTTGTCTCTTCTTTGTAAAACCTCACATTTTCAAGTAGCGCAACTTCACCACATTCGAGGTTATTAACTTCCCATTCAACCTCTTCACCGATACAATCTGAAATAAACTTAACCTCTTTTTCAAGAAGTCTTGAAAGCCTATCTGCAACCGGCTTTAAAGTGAGCTTTGGATCCCATCCTTTTGGTCTATCAAGGTGGGAACATAGGATAACTTTTGCTTTGTGGTCTATTAGATAGTTGATGGTTGGAAGTGCTGCTCTAATTCTCTTGTCATTCTGGATAACACCGTTCTCAATAGGAACGTTAAAGTCAACCCTTACAAAGACCTTCTTTCCTTCAAGTTCTGCTGGTGGAATGTCTCTGAGAGTCATTTTGTTAAACATCTTTCTGAAAGGCATTTTCCTGCCACCTCCTTAAAATTTCCTCTGATTTGTCTGTGAGAAAATACCGTATGCTTTTGCCTAATTTCAACCGATTTCTGATTTCTGTCGAACAAATTTCTATCAGTCTGCCGCTATAAATGAGGACATCTATTTCATTAAGGATATTGCTATCAATCGGTTTTCCTTTGCTAACCTCTGAAAACTTAATTGGATATCCTATTTTCTGAGCAATTTCTTTAACATTGATTTTGTATCCAGGTCTCTTAATAACAATGACCTTTGTTAATCTCAAAATCTCTGTCGGTTCTTTCCAGCGGTGAAACGATTCAAACGAGTCCGCTCCCATTATGAAAACTGGTTTCTCTCTGTGGATTCTCCAGAATTCCCTTAACGTGTCAACGGTATAGGAAATTCCCCCTTTCTTAATTTCATAATCCCAGACGGAAAATCCTTTTTCTCCTTCTATTGAAGCTTTAAGGAGCTCCAGACGGAGCTCTGGAGGCAAGAGAAGTTTATCCTTTAAAGGCTGCAGGTATGCTGGAACGAAAATAATTTCCTCAAATCCGAAAGTTTCAAGAATATCCCTTGCAATTATGAGATGACCAACATGAACAGGGTTAAAACTTCCTCCAAAAAGGGCTTTCAACTTTTCCTCTTCCCTCCCCACAACTTCAACATTTTCTGAAAGATCGCTACAAGCGTCCACACAATCGTAACAACGAAGAAAAACCAGAAAAAGAAAGTTCCAATTTCAGGTTTTGAAATCAAATCTCGCTCCAATTACTCCCTTATTTGTCCATCTCCAAAGATAATGTACTTAGGAATTGTTAGATCCTCAAGTCCCATTGGACCTCTAACGTGAACTTTATCGGTTGAGATTCCCATCTCTGCACCAAGCCCGAAGACGTTACCGTCTGTAAACCTTGTGGAAGCATTTATATAGACTGCTGCTGAATCAACTCTGTTCAGAAACTTCATTCCGTTTGTGTAGTTCTCCGTAACGATTGCATCGCTGTGGTGGGAACCGTAGGTGTTAATGTGGTCAATAGCTTCATCAAGAGAGTCAACAACTTTGACTGCAAGGATGAGGTCGAGATATTCAGCGTACCAGTCATCCTCTGTTGCGGGTTTAATGTAGTCCGGATCGTAGCTGCGTGTTTTCTCACAGCCCCTCAGTTCTACCTTGACTTTTTTGAACATATCAATCATCGTTGGAAGGAATGCATCGGCAATTGCTGAATGAACCAGCATTGTTTCCATTGCATTACAGACACCGGGTCTTTGAACCTTTGCATTGAAGCAGATATTCCATGCTTTCTCAAGGTCTGCAAACTCATCCACAAAAACGTGGCAGACACCTTTGTAGTGTTTGATTACTGGCATCCTTGCATTTTCTGCAACGAACCTGATGAGTCCCTCTCCACCCCTTGGGATGATTACATCTATGTATTCATCAAGCTGAAGCATTTCCTTGACTGCAGAGCGGTCTGTTGTGTCGATGAATTGAATCGCTCCTTCTGGAAAGCCCTCTGAAGCTGCTGCCTCTTTAAGAATGTTTACAAGAACCCTGTTTGAGTTTATGGCTTCAGAGCCACCTTTCAAAATAACAGCATTGGAACTCTTTATACAAAGAGAAGCAGCCTCAACTGTTACGTTAGGTCTTGATTCGTAGATAATTCCAACAACCCCAAGTGGAACTCTCATCTTTCCAATTCTAAGACCGTTGGGTCTCTTCCACATCTTTATAACTTCACCAACCGGGTCATTCAAAGAAGCAACGTCATGTAGAACCTGAATCATTCCATTAATTCTTTTTTCGTTGAGAAGAAGCCTATCGAGCATTGCTTTTGAAAGTCCCTTTTCCTCTCCAGCAATGAGGTCTTTCTGGTTTTCTTTCTCAATTAAATCCTGTTTTTCTTTTATCAGTTCTGCCGCTTTTTTCAGTGTCCTGTCTTTGATTTCCGTTGAAATATCGATTAGTTTGTAACTAACTTCTTTTGCTGCTTTTGCTATCTCCTTAACATTCATTGATATCCTCCCAATAAGGTTTTAAATTCAGACGTGAACATTTTGAAGGGGGTAATTATGAGAAAAATTTTAGCATTATTTACCGTATCGGCACTCCTTCTTGGCGGTTGTGTAACCACACAGCAGGGACAAACCAGCAAAACAGCCACAGGTGCTGCTATTGGGGCTGTTGCTGGAGGGGTTTTAGGAGCTGCAACAGGTCCTAAGGGCGCCAATAAGGGAAAGCGAGTTTTAATTGGAGCAGTAGCAGGTGCCATAATAGGTGGAACCATCGGTTACATTCTCGACCAGCAGGCAAAACAGATGGGAGAAGATCTTGGAGTTAAACCGATTGACAATACCAATCCAGAAGCTCCACAAGTTACAGGAGCTCCTATTACAGAAAGTAAACCTGTTGCCGTCGTAAAAGAACCAAATAGAGTAAGAGTTGTCCTGAAAGATTCTCTCCTCTTTGACCTCAACAGTTATCAGTTAAAACCGGAAGCAAGAGAAACACTAAGAAGACTTGCAAGAACACTTTCTCAAAATCCTGATAATGTAATTGTCGTTGCTGGATTTACCGATAGCACAGGTTCTTTTGATTACAACATTAAACTTTCTGAAAAGAGAGCAGAAAGTGTTAAGAATGAGCTTGTTTTGAACGGTGTTGATCCTACAAGAGTTCTCATCTTCGGATGTGGACCTAAGAAACCGATAGCTCCAAACAACACTCCTGAGGGAAGATCTCTCAACAGAAGGGTAGAGATCTTAGTTTATCCAAAGGGTGTGACAATACCACATCCGTGTAATTGAGAATAGATTTAAGAGGCAAGGAGACAGATGAAGAAGTTCTACATAAAAACCTTTGGCTGTCAGATGAACGTTAACGATTCTGAGAAAATAGCGGGTATTTTGAGAGATCTCGGTTATGAAAAAGCCGGGTCTCCAGAAGAGGCTGATGTAATCATTGTTAACACATGTTCAGTTAGGGCAAAGCCAGATAACAAGGCTTACAGCTTTATCGGGAACCTGAAGAGGATAAAGAAAGAAAAACCGGATACTATTATTGCCGTTGGTGGATGTGTTCCTCAAAAAGAGAAAAACTCAATACTCAGATTTGAACACGTTGATCTTGTCTTCGGAACGTTTAACTTTATGAAAATTGATGAACTAATTGAAAGGGCAAGAAAGGAAAGGGTTGTTGAAGTTTTAAATTCCAAAATACGCGAGGAAGATAGAGTTCCATTAATAGATAGCTACCTTGAAAACGTTTGCGTTGCCTACGTTACAGTTCAAAGAGGCTGTAACAGGTTCTGTACCTACTGTATTGTTCCATTTACAAGAGGAAGAGAAAGAAGTGTAAAGCCAGAGCTCGTTGTTCAAGAAGTAAAAAGGCTTGCAGAAAGGGGAGTAAAAGAGGTTCATCTCCTTGGTCAAAATGTCGATTTCTACAACTATGAGGGAACAGACCTTGCAGACCTTCTCTACATGGTTTCAGAAGTTGAGGGTATTGAAAGGATTAGATTTACAACCTCACACCCTTGTGGTTTTAGCAGAAAGATAGTTGAAGCTATGAGGGATATAGAAAAGGTCTGTCCGTATGTCCACCTTCCGCCCCAAAGTGGTTCAAACAGAATCTTAGAGAAAATGAACAGAGGTTATACGAGAGAAGAGTATATTGAAAAGGTGATGATGCTTAAAGAAGAAGTTCCCGAGGTTGCCCTTTCTGGAGACTTTATTGTTGGATTTCCTACGGAAACTGTAGAAGATTTTGAAGAAACTCTTTCACTTGTGGAAACTTGCGTTTTTGACCAGGGATTTGTTTTTGAATATTCGCCAAGACCTTTTACTAAAGCTTCCACTTTCAAAGATGATGTTCCAAAAGAAGAAAAGAATAGAAGACTTCAGGAACTCCAGAACCTTCTCAAAACTCAAGCTGAAGAAAAAAACAGAAAAAGACTTGGCAAGGTAGAGGAAGTACTTGTGGAAGGCTGGAGTCCTAAAGGAAAAGAGCTCTCTGGAAGAACGAGAGATAACAAACTGGTTGTTTTTGATGGAGATGAAAGCTTGATTGGAGAATTTGTTGACATTGAAATAACAGAAACTTCTCCTTTCTTTTTGAAAGGGAAAGTTTTAGAAAGAGCAGAAAGTATTTTGGCGAGGAAAGGATGAAAATGAAATATGAGGAATTTATAAAGACTTTTCCGGAAAGAGTAGTTATAGACTCCCTCTTAAATCATTATAAAAGTAGGTTGAGGAATTATAAGCTAAAGAATGAAGAATTTCAGAAAAAATATGGAATGAATTTTGAGGAATTTTCCAGAAGAAATGTAGTAAAAGATAGAAATTTCTCCTGGCAAGTTGAAGCTGATGCTATGGAATGGGAACATGTAATAGAAGGAATTCGCTTTTGCTCTGAGAAAATAAGGGAGCTGGAAGAAGAGAGTTCGTTTTGAAGTCTATAGAAATATTAAAAATTCTATCTGAGGAGTAGAGCCATGGTAGAAGTATCTGTAATAGGTATTACTCATGACAGATTTAGCGGGATGCCCATTATAATCCTTGGGAACGATGAAGAGCGGTTTGCAATCCCAATTTGGGTGGGAAACTGGGAAGCAGAACTTCTTGAAACTGAGCTCCTTGGCGCTGTTCCACCAAGACCTTTCCCTTATGATTTATTAAGGGAGGTCATTTCTGCCTTTGGTGGAAGTGTAGAAAGAGTTATTATCAATGACTTTGACAAGGGTATCTACTTTGCTGTAATTGAAGTAAAGAGACATGATGGAGAGATTTTGAGAATTGATTCAAGACCCAGCGATGCTATAAACCTCGCAGTAAGAGTAGATGCTCCAATATACGTTGAAAGAGAAGTTATAGAAAAGGCTTCTATAATACCTCTTGACAATTGCGAGGGAAAAGAGTGCAAAGAGGAATGGGAAAGGCTGATTAGAGAACTTTTTGGAGAAGAGTAATCGGTTAAGTTTTGACAAGCTGGCCATTTTTGATTCTATAAGTCTGCCAGTTGAGCTCTTCGATAAGTTCTTTGTCGTGGGTAACTACAATAATCGATTTACTCGTGCTTTTCAGAAAGCTGACAAGATGGGAGAACTTTTCCTCGTCAAGCCCTGTTGATGGTTCATCCATAACCAAACATTTAGGCTTCATAGTAAGGACAGAAGCTATTGAAACAATCCTTTTCTCTCCACCTGATAGCTGATGAGTATACCTTTTTCTAAGATGTTCAATACCCAAATTTTTTAAAACAGTCTCTATTCTTTTTTCAATTTCTTTTCTATTAAGTCCAAGATTCAGAGGACCAAAAGCCAATTCTTCTTCAACTGTTGGAGAAAATAACTGATCGTCAGGATTTTGAAAAATATAGCCGATTGTTGTTCTTAGCTTGTAAAAATCGTTTTCTGTATGAACTTTTTTCCCAAACAGGTAAATACTTCCTGATTCAGGTTTTACAAATCCCATTATGGTTTCAATAAGTGTAGTTTTTCCCGCTCCGTTTGGTCCTACAATAAAAATTTTTTCACCATCCGAAAGGGAAAAATTAACTTCCCTAAGGATATACCTATTTCCGATTTTAACACTTAAGTTTTCAACCTTCAGAATCTCCACAGCTCAACCGCCAGGAAAAACATCGTGCTCAAGACGACAAATATTATATCCCTGATAGAAAGAGAAAAGTGGGTGTAAACGGGGAATGTCCCTCTAAATCCCCTGCAGAGCATTGCCTTATAGACCCTGTCTGCTTTTCTGTAGCTTCTTAAAAGAAGATTTCCCAATATATAGGCAAACGTTTTATAAGTAAAAATAGAGGTTTTGGGTTTAAATCCTCTGCATTTGACAGCCTTCATCATCGTATCGTATTCATCTTTTATAGTGTGAATGTATCTGTAGGTAAAAAACAACATTTGAGTAAGTTTGTCTGGAAGTTTTAAATGGTGAAGCGCATGAAAAATGGAAAAAACAGATGACGTAGAGAGAAGTAGAAGCATTAAAATTAATATTTCGTTTGACTTTAAAAACAGGAAAAGACCATACTTTAGACCGTCCATAGATAGCGATAGGAAACCAAAATGAATCATATTTGTACTTTTGTAAGTAAAAACCATGCTCAAGACAATAAAAATCAGAAAAGTATTTGCAAAAAGCAGGGGTTTAAGTGCTTTAAGGGCATTTTTTCCTGTTACCATCAGCAGAATAGCCACAAAAGGTGTAAAAAGGAGGACTCCTCTAAAATCGGACGTGAGGGCAATTCCCCACGCAAAGAGAAGAAAGATGAGAATTTTTATCCTTGGATCGATCTTGTGTAGAAGTGTCCGTCCTTGAGATAATCTATTTTCCATTTTGCTTCCTTGAGTAAACTAAAGCTGCAGCACCAAAAATACCAAGAATCCAGCCAATACCCGCAAAAATGTCTGTGAAAGAGACTTTTGAAAGGTTCATTTCAATATTTAAAAGTCTCTGATGAATAGGCTTAAGCTGTGCCCTTAACTCTTCCCTGAGGATTTTTCTTAGCTCTTCTGTATTAATGGTTGAATCTGTGACCTGAACGGATTGATTTCCACTAAACTCTGATGCTTTTACTTCAGCAGTAGCCTTATGACCAAGTTCTGCAACTACGACTACCTTGTAGTCTGAAGGTTTTTTAACACTAAAAGAGAACTCTCCTTCGTCGTTGGTTCTGCCCGTTAAAATGAGTTTACCCGTTTTTTCATCGTAAACTTCTACTTTACCATTCTTTATAGGAGTTCCGTCATTGAAATAGGAGATAACTGTGACCTTGTTTCCTTCAACATCTAAAAACGCAGATATTTTGTGGGCAAGCGCTGGTACAGAAAAAAGTATGGCAATAAGAATTATTATGAGCTTTTTCATTTGACTTCCTCCAGAATTTCGGAAGTTGACTTTTTAAGAAAGAGAAGGACAAAAACGTTTATGATAGATTCCACAACGGCAACGGGAAAATGAGCTAAAATCACCAGTTCTGCGGTCTTTTTAAAGGCTTCTCCTACAAAGAGAAGTTCAGTTGCAACTAAAATGCCAGATCCCATAATAGATACGAAAGCAGCGATTACACCTGCCACGACTAAACTTTTGGCATTTCTTTTCTTTATTAACCCTTTACACAGATAGTAGGCAATTACTGCTGGAAGTGCCATATTGAACGTGTTTACACCCAGAACGGTAATACCACCAAATTGAAACAAAATTGCCTGAAGAAACAACCCAACCAATATCACGGGAAAAGCTGTCCATCCAAGGAGAATTCCTGCAAGACCGTTTAGAATTAGATGAATACTTGTTGGTCCTATGGGAACGTGAATTAAAGAAGCTACAAAAAAAGTAGCGGCAAGAAGAGCCGCTAAAGGAATTTCTCTATCGTCAAGCTTTCTCAATCCTAAGTAGGTTCCGATAGCTGTTAATCCCCAGCCACTTATGAGCAACCATCCAGGCAGTACACCTTCAGATATGTGCATTTTACTTTACCTCATTAGGTTTAGGATATGCTTTTACCCAGATAACAGCATCTAACTCCACTGGATATTTTTTTCCATCCTTATGTTTTTTCATACCTCCTTCGCCAATTGCTGAAAATCCCCACCAACCAGCCCAGGGAATTGTGTACTCAAAGTAGCCATTTTCATCCGTCTTTATAACCTGTGTAACAAATGGATCCGCTGGAACTTTTACACCCTTAGTGTTGAGATACTCAACTTCAACTTCAATGTTTGCTGCAGGTTTACCATTTATAAAGACCCTACCTTTAAAGGTATTACCTTCCCAGATGCCAAAAGGTCTTGTAAGAGGAACAATTTCTGCCTTTAGACCTATTGGTTCATCCCATCCATCCTCAAGTCCAAAAGCTTCAACGTAAACCTTTGTAACCTGTTTTATAAACTTTCCTTCTGCAGGTTCAAAGTATGGGGTTGGATCAACGTAAAACTGGTAAACCCCCGGTCTTCTGATTTTAAATGTCGCTGTATACATGGAAACTTTTTTGTCGCTCCCTTTCATAGCAGGAATGAGATGCTCTTTCCAGTCAATTTTGTATTTCTTACCGTTTAGATAGGCACCGCTATCAACGATTTTGTATTCCATATTGGGACCGCCTTCCATTGGGTGGGTAAACCTTGTTTCAAGTTTTATTACCCTTTTGTTCCCTTCTACAATGTCTGAACTGGGTTTTAGAACTACAAAATGAGCTTGTGCAGCAGTGGACATTGCCAGTGATGTTGCCAGAGCAAATAGCGTTTTTCTCATGAAGCTCCTCCTTGAAGCGGATTTTATCTTACCGTTATTTTAGGAAAAAACCATTTAGTAGTCAAATTCAGTATAATAGTAATACCAATTGGACTCATCGTGCCATTTAGGTATTACGAAACTTTCTCTTGACTATTCTTAAATACTAACTAAATTAGTATGTACTAAGACACGTGAGAAGAAACACAACGTACAAGACGAAAAGGAGGTAATAGATGAGAAAAGCGCTTGGAGTGGTGACAGTAACACTGTTTCTAAGCTCTCTACCAGCATTAGCAGACGATGAGGCTTTTAAACGGGAGCTGGAGCTCCTCAAGCAGCGGATTGAGCAGCTTGAAAAGAAGCTTGCAGAGAAAAACCAGAAGGAAACAGAAATTGCGAAGGAAGTAAGTGAAATCAGAGAAAAACTTGAGTCATTTGAACTCCACGGCGGAGTTGTTGGATATTATCAAGGAGCAGCAGTTAACAAAATCGATGGGGAGAAGTTTTCAAATCCTTCTGGAGTTGGATACGTTGCAGATTTAGAGCTAACGTTTAAGCCTTCAGAGAACGGCGAATTCTACATGAGACTCCACGGTGGAGAGGGAAAAGGAGCAGATGAGATAAATGCATTTGCCAACCTTAATACTCTTGCCGATGACAATCCAGAAAATGAAGCAACATTTAAGCTTCTTGAGGCTTACTATACACATGAGTTTTTAGATGGAAAACTCTTACTATCCATCGGTAAGACGGAGCCTCCAGTCTTTATTGACGATAACTATTTTGCCAACGATGAGTATTCACAGTTTGTCGGAAAACCTTTTGTGAATAACCCTATAATTGACGGCGAATTCCAGTTTGCACCTATTATTGGTGTTGTATTTTCTCCTACAGAACAGTTTGAGATTGCAGCAGTTGTTCAGAGTAACGAGCAGACAGGTATTTCCTGGGATGGGACAGAGTGGGTTGTTAATGAAAAAAGTCTTTACGACAATGTGTTTGACAACCCATTCTACGCAGTTCAACTGAAGTATTCACCAGAGATTAATGGACTTCCTGGAAATTACCGTATTTACTTCTGGAACGATTCTGCTGAACACATAAAAGTTGGGCAACCAACCGATAATCCTGCCATAAAGCCATCGACCGATGAGGGTTGGGGAGTTGGAATTTCTCTTGACCAGAAGCTTACAGAGAACGCTGGCATTTTTGCAAGGGTGGCTTTCGCAAACGATGAAGTCTATGAAGTTGAACAGTTTTACTCCTTTGGTGCAAGCATAAACGGACTAATTCCTTCAAGACCAGATGACACGTTGGGACTTGGCATAGCCGCTCTTATCCCGAACGACAAGTTAGAAAATGACGATACTGAGTACCACTTTGAAGGTTACTACAGAGTTCAGATCTCAGAGAACTTTGCGATCACTCCAGACGTTCAGTACGTTGTAAATCCTCATGGAAACAGCAGTAACGATAATATCTTTGCAGGAATGATTAAAGCTGAGTTTTCTTTCTAAAGTGTCTGACTACCTTCTCTTAGGGAGGATAGCAGTTCCCTCTCTTTCAATTTACCCCCCCTCCCCAAGCCCCTCCCGTCAAGGGAGGGGAACTCCCTCCTTCTCGAAATTAAGACTCAACAATAAATTCAACGATTGTCCTTACAGGCTGCCCAGAAGCTCCAGCTGAATAGTATTTCCACTCCTTATCTAAGAATGCTGGTCCTGCTATATCTATGTGAGCCCAGCTTTTTACCTTTTTAGAGTCAACGAAGTTCCTCAAGAAAAGAGCAGCGGTTATTGCTCCTCCATACCTTGTCTTTCCAACGTTTTGAAGGTCAGAGTATGTCCCTTTGATATCCTCTTTTAAATCTTCATCCAGTGGCATTCGCCACATTTTTTCACCAGTTTCTGATGAAAGTTTAAGAAGAGCGGTTGCAAGTTTGTCGTCTTCTGTAAAGAGACCTGATGTATAGTGTCCGAGTGCAACAACACAGGCTCCAGTTAATGTAGCCATATCAATCATTACGTCTGGTTCAAGTTCAGAGCCGTAAATAAGAGCATCTGCAAGGATGAGCCTTCCCTCAGCATCTGTAGAGTGGATTTCGACACTCTTGCCGTTCTTATAAACGATAATGTCATCTGGTCTATAAGCCTTTCCATCTGGCATGTTTTCAACGGTTGGAATTAGCGCATGAACTTCAACGTCAGGTTTTAGCTGTCCAATTGCCTTCATTATTCCAAGGACTGCACAGGCACCCGCTTTGTCTGATTTCATTGTTTTCATAAATTGTTCAGGCTTTATGTTGAGACCGCCGCTGTCAAAGGTTACACCCTTACCAACCAAAACGATTCTCTTCTTTGGATTCTTAGGTTTGTAAGTAATATGAATAAACCTTGGTGGATTTTTGCTTCCCCTGCCAACTGTCAGAATTCCAACCATCTGGTTCTTCTCAAGGTCTTTTTCCTTGAAGACCTTACACTTGAAGCTGTACTCTTCTGAGATTTCTTCGGCGATTTCGGCAAGTTTTTCTGGAGTTACTACATTTCCTGGTTCATTAACAATATTCCTTGTGAAGTTTGCAGCCTCTGCTAAGATGTAGCCAGTTTCAAACTCTTTCTCGTACTCCTTTTCTCCAGCAACTGTAATTTTTTCTATTTCGAATTTTTCTTCTTTTCCACTTTTATACTTTTTGAACTGGTAGTTACCAAGAACAATTCCTTCCGCAACGGCTTTTGCAGCTTTCTCTTTTAGTTTGTCCACACCAAAGAGCTCAAAAACCACTTTCTTAGCCTTCACTTTTTTTGCACTCTTTACTCCCTTTGCCGCTGCAAGTCTTACAGTGTCAGATTTGAGCTCACTCTTCTTTCCAAGTCCAACGTAGATAAGTGTTTTGAAATTCTCCGTTCCGGGAAGTGTAACAACCTCTCTAACTTTTCCAGAGAAATTCAGGTTTTTGAGCTGTAATGCTTCCTCTTTTGTAAGATTCTTCATTCCTTCATAGACACCTATTACAAGAGCATCAGCTTTTTTGTTAGCCGGGAGCTCGTGAGTGTATGTAATTTTCATTCTTCACCTCCTTATTCTTTCTGGTCAAACGTTCTAAGTGCTGGTGAGACTCTGTTCTTCCTGAGGTTTTCAACTTCTGCCGGGATTATCTTCTTGAGTTTTCTCTGTATCAGAAAGTTTTCAACGAATATGACAAGGGCAATAAGAGTTGCTCCGATGAAAGCACTCTTCATGTTGCTTGAGAGTGTAGCATACTCTGGACCGGAGCTCTGGATTATGAAGTCAAGCATGATAAAGAAAATATAAAGAGAAACAATAAAGTAGGTCTGCTTAACATACTCGATGTAGTCAAGGATGATTGCTGTAAGGAAAGTTATCTTAAAACTAAAAGTGAGAGCGTAAGCGAATCCACCGGGTTTGATTGCGTTCAGAGGAGAAAATTCTCTCTTTTCTTTGTCAAGCAGGAATTTAAGGGCAGCGTTTACTCTCATGAGTCCGGTAATTGTTGGAAGACCGATAATGAGGAAAGCTATCAGTCCCCAGATTATCATTGTTGTATTCATTCTTTCTCCTCCATGTGGGTAATTTCTTTAAGAAGGTTCCCAATCCTCTGTAGTATTCCTCTTTCTTCTTCTTGAATTGATGGATCCTTCATGACGCCGACAAAAGCTTTAAGAAGATGTTCCTTAGCTTCTTTCAGTTTTCCCATTTTGTATAGGCACTCGCCGTAGTGTTCGTTTATTACCGTGTCATCTTTCTTTTTCTTCAGAGCTTCCTTCAGGTATTTACAGGCTTCTTCGTATCTACCCTCTTTATAGAGAACCCATCCCATTGTGTCGAGGAATGCCGGATTTTCCGGTTCAGCCTCAAGGGCTTTTTGAATGAGTTTTTCAGCTTCCTTTAGCCTTACTCCTCTGTTAGCGTAGAAATAAGCGAGGTAATTGTAGGCGTCTGGGGATGGTTCTACTTCAAGTAGTTTTTTAAGATACTTTTCGGTTTCATCGTCTTTTCCAAGCTTTTCAGCAAAGTAAGCAAGGTAGAAGTAGAGCTCTCCATAATTGGGAAACTCTTTCTTCCACACTTTTAAGAGGTTGTAAGCCTCTTCAGTGTTCCCTTCTCTGTCAGCAATTATTGCAACTTTCAGGAGATATTCAGGTTTGTTTGTTAGCTGCCATAGTCTTTCAAAGTATGCTTTTGCATCGTTCAATCTGTCCATTTTGTAAAGAATAAGAGCTGTCCTTTCCAGAACGGTTGGATTCTCAGGGTAAAGGTCAAGGGACTTCTCGTAGGCTTCAAGGGCTTTTTCGTAATTTTTAGACATTTCAAAAGCAAGTCCCAACATGAAATAGACGTTTGGATTGTCAGGGTTGAGTTTTGTAATTCTCTCTACTATTGGAATAACCTTTTTGTACTCTTTCATTTCAAAGAGGTTGGCAGCAACCCAGGATAGAAGTTTAAGGTTGTACGGTTCTAACTCAACAAGTTTGTTGATTATCTTTATGGCTTCGTCTGTTTTATTTTCTTTGAGGTAGATTACAAGGAGCTCCTTCAGTGCATAGATGTTATCTGGATTTTCTCCCAGAACTTTTTTGAGAAATTTCTCTGCCTCTTTATAACGTTTCTCTTTTAGGGCGATCTTTCCAAGGAGAATGTATGCACTTTCAAAGTTGGGGTTTAGTTTGATTGATTTCTCTATGTACTCTCTTGCTTTATCTGTTTTCTCTTCAATGAAGTAGATTTCTCCAAGAAAATAGAAGATAAAAAAGTTATCTGGATACTTTTTTAGAGCTTCTGTGAGGATCTTTTCTGCTTCAGAATATCTCTTCTCGTTGATGTAGAGGTTTGCCAGCATTATGTAAGTATCTCTATCCGGGGCAATGGAGAGAACCTTTTTGTAGTACTTTTCCGCTTCTTCTTTCCTGTCTTTTACAATGGAGATTCCAGCTAAGAGTTTTAGAGCTTGTGGATTCTCGGGGTCTATGGAAAGTGCTTTCCGTGTAAGCTTTTCCGCATCATCCATTTTCTTCAGGTTTGCTGCAAATTTTGCTGCTTCAAGGAGATACTCGATGTTATTCGGATCCTCTTTGACAGCTTCTTTTATTGATTCGTAAGCTTTTTGTAGGTTGCCTTTCCCTTTCTCGTTAAGGTAAACCATGTAGTAGTAAATAGCTCCGGGTCTGTACTTTTCCTTTTTCGCTTTTTGGACAATCTCAGGAGATGGAGTTACTGTTTTCTCTTCTACCTTTTCAGGTTCTGGTTTTTGAACAGGTGATGTCTCTTTTTTTGGTAAAGTGACACACGAAGAAAAGACCAACAAAGCAGTTGACAGATAAAGAGCTCTTCTCATATTCCTTCCCGTAAGGTTGATTAGCTAAAATGATAACAAATGGTAACTTAAAATATAGTTATCGGAGAACCTTTAAGGGAAATTGATGAAGAAAACCTTAGAAAGAGTTAAAAAACTGCTCAACCTGATTGTTCAGGACAATTTCAAGTATTTCGACAGGGTTAAAGACCCTGACAGGGCGATTTCTGCTCTACTGAAGGAGCTCCAGCCCCATCTTGACAGGAAGAGAAAAGCCTGGGTTTCAAAGGTTTTGAATCTCCTTGAGAAGTATGACTCCTTTACAGAAGAGCAAAAGAAGAGGTTTTTTAAGGAGCTCCATTCAGTTATAACTCTCAAGTTTTCTGAAGAGGATATAGAAAAGGCAAGGCGAGACGAGGTTCCAAGAGAGAGAATAATATCCGTTCAGGAGAAGATAGAAAAAAAGAAAACGTACCCTATAAAGGCGTTTTTCCAGCCAATCTCAACGGTCAAAGGAATCAGAAAAAAGACAGTCGAAAGACTTCAAAAGCTTGGAATAGAGACTATTTTAGATGCCATCTACTATCTCCCTCTCAGGTATGAGGATAGGGCAACGATTACGCCGATGGCTTTCCTGAAACCCAACCAGACTTTCCTTGTTAAGGGGAAAGTTGTAAATCTATCGGTAATTGAGACCTCAAAGAAGAGGAAAAAACTGCTCAAAGTAATCCTGTACGACAACACTGGAACGGTTACACTTGTTTTCCTTCAGGAGAAAGTTTTCGGCTACTACAGGGCGCTCTTTTCAAAGGCAAAAGAATTAGGGAAAGAGGTTCTTGCTTACGGGTTGGCAAAGAGAGAACTGGGCGGCTATTCCATGGTTCATCCTGAAGTTGAAATTTTCGATAAGTATAAGGGGAAGCTTGAAAAGCTTGGTGTTATCTTGCCGGTTTATCACTCAGTTGAAGGAATAAAACAGTCAGTTCTCAGAAGAGATATAGGGAGTGTGGTTAAAAAAGTTGTCCCGTTCCTGCCAGAGTATCTGCCTGAAGAGATTCTGAAGAGGAACTCTTTTCCCGATGCTACCACAGCTTTCTGGAGAGTCCACTTTCCTCACGATGAGGAGGCGGAAGAGCTTTTGAACTTTAAAACTCCTTATCAGAAGAGGGTGATTTTTGATGAGCTCTTTCTCTTTCAGCTTGCCCTTGCTCTTCACAGACAGAAGATAAAGAGAGAGGAGGGAATAGCCTTTCCAGTTAGTGAAGAGCTGATTGATGAATTTAAAAAAGCCCTTCCTTTCAAACTGACGGGAGCTCAGGAGAGGGTTCTAAAAGAGATAGTCGAAGATATGAGAAGTCCAGAGCCTATGAACAGGCTTGTTCAGGGAGATGTTGGTAGTGGAAAAACTGTTGTTGCTGCTGCTGCATCCTTCTTTGCAGTGAAGAGCGGATATCAGGTCGCCGTAATGGCTCCAACTGAAATTCTTGCAAACCAGCATTTTAAGAAGTTTCAGGAGTTCTTAAAGCCTTTCAGGGTAAGGGTAGGACTCCTGACCGGAAGCATGACAAAGAAGGAAAAGGAGACAATGTACAGAGCGATAAAAGAAGGATTCATTCAGGTTGTTGTTGGAACGCATGCCCTTATTCAGGAAACTGTTGAGTTTAAAAATCTTGGATTGGCAATAATAGATGAACAACACAGGTTCGGTGTAAAGCAGAGAGTTGAGTTGAAGAAAAAGGGGAAAATGTCAGATGTCCTCGTAATGACTGCAACTCCCATTCCAAGGACTCTTGCGATGACAGCCTATGGAGACCTTGACGTTTCAGTGATTGATGAGCTCCCGGCTGGAAGAAAGCCTGTGGAAACGAAGATTCTCTTTGAGGATGAAAGGGAGAAGTTAATTGATTTTCTCCTTAAGGAGCTAAAAGCTAAAAATAGAGTTTACATAGTTTATCCGCTCATAGAAGAGTCTGAAAAACTGGAGCTGAAAGCTGCAACCGAGATGCACGAGTACTGGAAAAGGAAACTGAAACCCTATTCCGTTGGACTTCTCCACGGCAGGATGAAGCAGGAAGAGAAAGACGATGTGATGGAGAAGTTCAAAAAGGGGGATTACCAGGTTCTTGTATCGACAACCGTTATTGAGGTTGGAGTAGATGTTCCAGAGGCAACTGTAATGGTTATAGAACACGCCGAACGCTTTGGACTTGCACAGCTCCACCAGTTAAGAGGTAGAGTTGGAAGGGGGACTAAGCAGTCTTACTGTTTCCTTGTCACAAAGAGAAATGCTGGAGAGGATTCAATCAAGAGATTGAAGGTTCTTGAATCAACAAACGACGGTTTCAAAATTGCCGAAGCTGACCTTCAGTTCAGAGGTCCCGGCGAGATCTTTGGAACGAGGCAGTCAGGTCTTGGAGACTTTAAGATTGCGGACTTGAGAAGAGACTTTGAAATTCTGAAAATAGCAAGGGAAGAAGCTCAGAAACTGGTGGAGAAAAATCCAGAACTTGAAGGATTGGACGACCTTAAAGAGCTTATGAAGTTCAGGTTTGGGGAAAAGTTTGATTTTGTGGAAGTAGGATAGATTTATTTCCATCCTAA
>OFBU01000037.1_pt1 | contig 22027 bp, 19 predicted proteins | sample 1520681 | NCBI WGS metagenome assembly OFBU01 (sample SAMEA3696450, study PRJEB22514) | metagenome | biome: water; feature: marine; material: hydrothermal vent | place: Pacific Ocean | collected 2014-08-16 | depth 1514 m
CGAATGGGATGAGCTTTGAGTTTTACGATGAGCAGGGCAGAAGCCTCTGCTTCTTTTGGATGGATTTTCGATTTTCGAGGCGACAGTTGCCGATTGAGTGTGCAACTTGTTCTCCTTGCCGAAATCAAAGCCGTTTCAGACTCTTCTTCTTCGAATTATGTCTTGTTTTAATACCTGAATGAAAGTATAGATGTGTTATCTTACTCTTTATGAAAAATCGACATATTTCACAAAATGGGGAGAGGAGATTGTATTTTGAAATGCAGGCAATATAATGTTAAGGTTTTTGAAGTAGGAGTGGAAGAGCCCGAGAGTTTCATAGAGTTCATAGAGGCTAACTATATACTCATAAAAAACCACTTGCTCTCTATCAAGGGCAACAGAAGTGAAAAAGTCATCTCCTATCTCGAAGAGAAAGGATTGAGATATGTATGGAATATGGACCTGCCTCTACCCAAAAGAGGAGTCGAGGAGCTCTCTCTCGTCTCTAGTGCTCTCGAATCGGGAGATGGTGCAAAAGATGAAGCTACAGCCGATGGCACAGAAACTCTTGAACCTCTCAAAATTGTTGCCAAGGCTCTCAGAAGTGGACAGTGTATAGAGCATAACGGCGATGTACTATCTACCGATAGAATAAATAGCGGTGCCAAAATAGCGGCCTTGGGAAGTGTGGTGGCACTCGGTAAGGTGGAGGGAGATATCAGCTCTGCTGGAGAGTGTATTATAATTACGCCTACAAAGAGAGGAAACATACTTTTTCATGGTAGAAAAATAGAGAATGAGAAGCTGATATATCCTTTGAACCTAATCAGATATATCGGTGAGAAGATAGTCATAGAATCTTTGGAAGCGAAACAGACGAAAAGAAAATAAAAAGGAGCTGATTTGAGTAAGGTAATAGCGGTCATAAGCGGAAAAGGGGGTGTAGGAAAGACTACCACTACCGCCAATATCGGTTTGGGTATCGCCATGCAGATGAAGCAGTGTGTAGTGGTCGATTTCGATATAGGACAGAGGAATCTCGATATGATCCTCGGTTTGGAGAATAGAGTCGTTTACGACATGATACAGGTCATGGATGGAGAGGCTACGCTCGAACAGGCACTCATAAGGAGCAAGGCCAACAGAAATCTCTATTTTTTGCCAGCTTCTCAGACCAAAGACAAAAGCGTCCTCGATTCGGAAAAGATATCCAAGATGTTGATGGAGCTTCGAAAAAAATTCGAATATGTCATACTGGATGCACCCGCCGGGATAGAGAGCGGATTCGAGCATACGATAGAGTTTGCCGACGCTGCGATAATTGTTGTCAATCCAGAGGTATCTTCCATTAGGGATTCGGATAGAGCCATAGGTATCCTCGACTCCAAATCGCAAAAGGCCAAAATTGGTCATGAAGTGGAGAAGATGCTCATAATAAACAGGATAGATCCAGAGATGGTACAGAAGGGAGAGATGCTCGAAGCCGATGATATTCTGGAGATATTGGGAGTCGAATTGTTTGGGATGGTACCGGAAGACAAGGGAGTGATCGATGCCTCGAATCAGGGTCAGCCTATAATACTCAACAAAAAATCGGATGCCGGAAAAGCATATAGAAGAATAGCCAAGAGAATATGCGGTATCAAAGTACCGGTCGAACGCCCGAAAGTCAAAAGAAAGGGGTTGGTAGGCAAATTGAAAGGAATATTCTCATAATGTTTTCATGGTTCAAGAAAAAAAAGAGTGCCAAAATAGCGAAAGATAGGTTGCAAATAGCGATAATGTCCGACAGGGCCGCATCGGATTTTCCATTTATGGAAGAGCTCAAAAGAGATATAATAGAGGTTATAAAAAAATATAAGGGTGTATCGAATATTGAGATCAAAAAGGCTTCCGACAAAGATATCGAAGCCATATCCATCGAGGTTGTGCTTGAATAGCTCTTTACCACTCCTCGAGTCTGCGAATATCATCTGCGGAGCGTCTTAGCTCCTCGCTGAGTCTTATCGCGATTGTGTTGAGTATCTCTATCAGTGTCTTGTACTCTCTCCTCTCTTCGAACTTTTTCAACTCTTTGCCTCCTATCTCGGCCAATACACATTTTTCCAACACAAAAGCCGTAGCCGTTCTGGGGCCGGGCTCTATGAAGGAGATTTCACCGAAAAATGTACCAGGACCATATTTCGCCAACCTCTTGTACTCTCTTTTGTTCACATACAATCTAATCTCGATATTTCCTTCAAGTAGCATATATAGCGAATCTCCGTAATCTCCTCTTTCGAAGAGTCTTTCTCCTGCACTCACTTCTCTAACGATGGCCATTGCGCTTATCTCTTCGATCTGTTCGGAAGCCATATCGATACACAGATCGTTTTCGGCTATAGTCTTGGCTTTCGCTCTCTCGCTATTTTTGTATCCATGTTTTTGCAAAAGTCTGTTTTCGGCATATTCGAAAGCGGTGTCGCTATCTGCGAAAACCCTATGATTGAATGTATGTTTGCTGTCTATATGTCGGAAAGCTTTTTTTACTTTTTTGCCAAAACCGAGACCCTTGTGCAGATGGCAAAATAGAAGTTCGCATCCTCTGTTTCGAGCATCTTCCCCTATTTGCAAAAGTACTATCATGGCACTCATATCCACATATCGCACTCTCCTGAAATGAAGTATCAAAATCCTATCCTGACGCAATTGCCCGCCTATTTCCGTCCTGAGTTTGTCCGCCGTGGCAAAAAAGAGATTCCCCTTGAGCTCATACATCACTATATCTTCACCATATTTCTCGAGGCATCTCTCCTCTTCGACAGGACGCTTGGAGATGGAGCGGTGTTCTCTGGCATCTATTCTCCTATGGATAATGGGATTTTTACTCTGCATAGATATGAAAAGGAGTATCGAAAAGAGCACTCCTACTCCAACAGCCACGACAAGATTGACCGATACGATGATTATTATGACACCTATGGCCGTTATGGCATCGAGTCTGGTTCGTTTGTGCCTTGCCCAAGTGAGTATATTGAGGTCTATCATACCCACACCCACCATAGCCACTATACCGGCTAGTACGCTCAAGGGGAGATATCTACCCACTTCTCCCGCAAAGAGCATCAAAGCCATAAAAAAGAGACCCGCCACGACCGGAGCCCATCTGCGCCCCCCTGCCTCTATACAGACCAGTGTGGCACCCTTGGTACCCCATCCTCCGAGCGCTCCCAGAAAACCTATCACGAGCTCGGCGGCACCCTGCGCCACCATCTCCTTGCGGCTGTCGTGCTGTCTTCCCGTTCTGGAATCGGCCACGAGCGATGTGACAAGACAGTCCGTCATTCCCAGAATCGTCAGTGCCAGAGCGGTTAGAACAACAAGTTTGGGAGAGAGGGAAAAGAGCTCTTTTGCAGGAAAGTCGAAATGCATATTGACTATGGATGGAATGGTACCCACCACCCACTTCTCGTTCACTTCGAAAGGGAGATAGCCCAAAGCGCCGTAAAAAAACAGCAGACCCGATACGAATGCTCCTACCGCTGCGGGTATGCGCCTCGCAGTCAGTTTCGGCGTCAGATACATGGCCAGCATCGTAAGAAGTGCTATGATGGATGGAAAGGCACTTTCGAAAGAGTCGGGATAGAGACTACCGTTCCAATCTTTGGCAAGAAGCGTGATTTGGGATTTTACCATCAACACCCCTACTCCTGTCACGAGCCCTGCGACGACCGGATACGGGATATATTTTATGAGCCGGGCACCACCCAACAAGGCGAAGAGTATCTGAAAAATCCCCACAAGCATCAAAATGGCACTCAGATTCAGGAGCATGGCGCCACTGCTCGCCCCCTCGGCACTGAGCGTACTCATAACCCCTACGAGCATCATGGTCATAGGGCCGTTGGGTGCGCTTATCATACCCACCGTCGCACCCACTCCGCCGGATATGAGTAGGAGTATCGTCGCGCCTATCAGACCGGCCAACGCACCGGTAGAGGCATCAAATCCCATTACCGAAAAGAGCACTATGCCCAGCCCCATGGATTGCGGAAGTGCGACAGCAGCCCCCGACAAACCACCTATTATATCACCAATCCCAAAAGCGCTTCTTCTATTTACAGTTTTCATAATATTCAATTATAGTCAATGAAGCTTATTGAACCGCAAAGCTCTTTGCACTATTTCCAATCGAACTCTTTTATTGTATCGTTTCTTCTTTATCTCTATCGTTCTACCTCAAGCTACACAAAAATTTGAACGCCCCCAAGAAGACAGGAGGGTGATATTGTTTCGACTCTTTTGGCACTACTTTTACTATTCTCAGGTCAATTTTTCAAAGAGCTAAATAAATTACGCTTATCTATCAATACTATTAAATATATTTTTATCGATAGATGATAGAATAGCGAATTACGGTCGAAAAGAGACCGCAAATTCCGATACAAGAGTCTCTATGGATACACTCTTTTATATAGGTCTTATCTTGGTGCTGGGCTCATTTATGAAGTGGGTCAGTCATAAATTCAAGATTCTCAATGTAGTGGGCTATATTGTTTTGGGATTTCTTATAGGTCCAGACAACCTCGACATCGTATCCAAAGAGTTCGTGCAAAACAGTCATATCGTCATAGACCTCTCTCTTGCTCTGATATCCGTTCTGGTAGGTGCCAATCTCAGATACAATGTACTCAAGAGTGTATGGAAACAGATAATCGTCATATCTGTGAGTGAAGCGATCTTTACCTTCTTTATGATAGGAAGCGTTTTCTACATGCTTTTCGAATATTTCGAGCTTGGATATGAGATAAACTACAGACTCACTACGGCTCTAATATTCGGTGCGCTGGCATCCGCCACCGCTCCGGCGACGATACTGGCCGTCATCCACGAACTCAAGGCCAAAAGCAGATTCAGCTCCTATCTCCTCGGTGTGGTGGCTACCGACAACGCCATGACACTGATACTCTTCAGTTTCGTGATGATAGTCAGCAAAACCACCGCCGATGTGGACGGGCAGGTGGCGGGAGCGATAGCCGTGATAGCTCCGATGCTGCTCTTTACGGTTCTGCTGGGTATTGCGGGGGCTTTCCTCTCCGAAGGTATAGACAGAGTCTTTAAAAATTACAAAAGTATAAAAACCACCTCGACACTGGGAATGATATTCCTCGTCTATAGCATCTCCCGCAAATACGGACTCGATCCCCTGCTCTCTTCACTCGTCATGGGAGTGGTTATGTCCAATCTATCGAATGAATTCTTTCTCGTCAAGAAGGAGTTCGATCAACACCTCAAAGATATAATTTTTCTACTCTTCTTCACCATATCCGCCATGCACCTGAACATATATGTTCTTCTGAGTATGCCCTTCGTCGTGATAATGTATGTGCTTTTCAGAATAGCCGGGAAAATTCTGGGCGTCTGGTATGGAGGCAAAATATCGGGTGCGGCCATGGAGGTGAGGAGATATCTGGGGCTTGCACTCTTTCCCCAGGCTGGTATAGCCATAGGTCTCGCTCTATCTATACAGGAGAATCCCGATTTCATAGTGATAGCTCCGATTGTACTGAATATCATAATAGCCACCACGATGGTGCATGAACTCATAGGGCCGCTTCTTACGAGATATGTACTGCAAAAAAATATGAGAGATCGTTAGAGGGGAGGGACGAATCCCTCTGCGAAGAGTCGCTCAATCGGTACTTTCCACCACCCGGATAGATTCGATATCGTCGTTTTGTTTGATGCTGTCAAGTACCCTGAAACTCTCTACATCATCCTCTTCGATTGCACCAAATACCGTATGCACTCCATCGAGATGAGGAGTATCGACGAAGGTGATGAAAAACTGACTTCCGCCCGTATCTTTGCCGGCATGCGCCATGGAGAGAGCTCCTCTCTTATGTTTTATTCCGTTGTCGGTTTCACATCTGATGGCCCAGCCCGGACCGCCCGTACCTGCGAGCGCAGGATTGTCTTTGGAGTACGGGCACCCCCCTTGAGCCATAAAGCCCGGTATTACACGGTGAAATTTCAGAGAGTCGTAAAAAGCGCTGTTTGCCAATTCGGCGAAGTTTGCCACCGTATTGGGAGCATCTTTGGGATATAGTTTGATTTTGATGGTGCCGTTGGGAGTCTTCACCAACGCATATTGAAGCTTTTCGAGCTCCTCTTCACTCAGATTGTACTCTTTGAGTTTTCTACCGAACATCGACTGAATCCTTTTTGTGATTTTGGATAGAATTATAACAAAAAAGGGTGAAGCATGGAGCTTTGTATAGCACTGGATATGCCCTCCGCTGCCGAAAACCTGAACTTGGTCGAGAGCCTCGGAGAGTATGACGGATTATGGATGAAGGTGGGCTTTAGAAGCTACATCAGAGATGGCAGATATTTCATAGATACCATCAAAAGCATCAATCCCAATTTCAAAATCTTTCTCGATTTGAAACTCTACGATATTCCCAATACCATGGCGGATGCGGCGATGGAGATAGCGGCACTCGATATAGATATGTTCAATATCCACGCCTCGGCCGGTGCGAAAGCGATGAAAACGCTCATGCAAAGGCTCGAAGGACTCGACGAGAGACCTCTCGTGCTTGCGGTTACGGCGCTCACCTCTTTCGACAACGATGAGTTCGAAGCTATCTACGGTGCGTCCATAGAAGAAAAGGCTGTCGACTTCGCTTCTCTTGCCTATGAGAACGGCCTCGACGGAGTGGTATGCAGTGCCTTCGAGAGCAGAGCGCTCAAAGAGGCTCGCCCGGGCTTTCTCACACTCTCTCCCGGTATCAGACCTTTCGGAGAGGATGCGCAAGACCAGAGTCGTGTAGCGGATTTGAAGATGGCGAAGGAGAGTCTCGTAGATTTCGCCGTCATCGGAAGACCGATATACAAATCCGAAAATCCAGCACGGACAGTGAAGAGAGTATTGCAGAGTATGGAGAGTCTCTAAGGTCTGTGCAGACTCTTGCCGGTTTTGGCCATATCGCTCGCTTTTTCCATCCCCATAACCATGAAGTAGGCTCCCACGGCGAACATCGCCAGAATGATAAGCGGTGCGAATTTCTGAAACATCGATATACTCCTTTCAGATTAAGAGATACGAGCGGCACCCCTGCAGAGGGTCGCACTCGTCTCAGGCAATATCTATCTTCTCGACCACATCGAGCCCGAAACCGCTCAGACCCACGAATTGGGCATCCAGATGTGTAGTCAGCAGTCTTATTGAGCTTACACCCAAGTCTTTGAGTATCTGAGCCCCTACACCTATCTCTTTGGCCTGCTCTCTCGAGACGGTTTTACTGTCGAGGAAAACGAGCAGACCTCCGTTTCTGCGCAGAAAATCCATACTCTTCTTCATCGAATTGAATCTCTTTTCATCCAATAGTAGGTCGATATCGCTCCCTATGTTGTGGAAGCGCACATTTTCGGTATCGTGAATTTTGTAGAACTGTATGACGGTATGGACTCGTTCGAGATGATCCCTATATCTTATCACGGTCACTTTCGTACCGTGGAACTCTCTCTTCTCTTCGGAAATTCTACTTAGCAGCTTTTCATTGGCTAGGCGATACTCCACGATATCGGAGATATAGACTATAGGCATGTCGTGTTCGAGAGAGAAGCTCTCGAGGTCGTCTCGTCTGGCCATCGTACCATCATCCTTGATGATTTCACAAATGACAGCCACGGGAGCGAGCCCCGCGAGACGGCAGATATCCACGGCACCCTCCGTATGTCCGGTACGCACCAGCACCCCTCCATCTCTGGCCACAAGCGGAAAGATATGTCCAGGTTTGACAAAATCGCTCCTGTCGCTTAGAGGTGAAGCGAGCAGAGATATACATTCGCTCCTCTCCGCCGCCGAAATACCGGTTTTCGCCGTAGCTGCATCGATGGAGACCGTAAAAGCGGTCTCGTGCATGGAGTCGTTTCTACTCACCATAGGCAGAAGCTCGAGACGCTCCGCTATCTCGGATGTTATGGGTGTACAGATGAGTCCGCGCGCCTCTTTGGCCATGAAGTTCACCTTCTGCGCTGTGGAGAATGTGGCGGCAAAAACGAGGTCCCCCTCGTTCTCCCTATCCTCATCATCCATCATTATAATCATCTCTCCCTTTTTGATAGCCTCTATCGCTATCCTCACTCTCTCATGACTCTTAGGTGGCATGGGCTTCCTCTTTATAACTTTGGCGAATTATAGCGAATCCCAAGATATGAAAATCGACTTTCCATCGGCATATCTTATGAATAGTCGTACTATTTCACTCTATATTCAAAAGGAATGAAAGCTTTCAAGTTCATAGGGATATAATATTTTCACCCTTTTAAAGGAAGAAGAGATGAATATAATAATAGCGGGAGCAGGACGCGTAGGATACAATCTGGCGCGAACACTCTCCCAGAATCACAGCGTAACCGTAATAGACAGAAATGCCGAAGCTCTCGGCAGACTCTTGGAGAGTATAGACATACTCCCTGTAAACGGGGATATCGAAGACCCCGATACCTACGCAAAGCTCATAGACAAAGAGAGCGACCTCTTCATAGCGGTAACCGATAACGACGAAGCCAATCTCCTATCTACGCTCATAGCAGACGACGCCATCGATTTGAAGCGTAGATTCATAAGGCTCAGAAATCCGCAATTTTCCAAAACGAACATCTCCGTCCGTCTTGGTATAGACGAAGCCTTCTACCCTCTCGAACTGACTTCGCAGACCGTAACGACACTGCTCAAGTATCCCGGGGCCAACAATGTAAAGAGTTTCGAATATACGGACTACAAACTCATCTCTGTACATATCTCCGGCGACGATGCAATAGAGATACCGCAAGGCTCGGATATAGTAATAGTCGGTATAGAGAGACAAAAGAGCTTTCTGCTCCCCGGACCCGAAACTAGGCTGATGAAAAACGACTTGGTATATTTTTTCGGCAATGAAGTGCTGATACGGAACATGTGCAAAGAGATGGAAAACGAATCTCCTCTTCATATAGAGAGATGTATCGTTTTTGGTGCCGAAGATTTGGGTATAAATATCTCCCGCGCTCTTCTCGAACACGGCATAGAGGTAAAGCTGATAGAAAAATCCCTCGAGAGATGCCGAATCGCCGATGAGAGACTCGAAGGAGAAGCCATGACGCTTAGCTGTAAATACGGTACGGCCACACTCTTCGAGGAGGAGGGGCTGGCACATGCGGATATGGCTATAGCCGCGACGGAGGACGACGAATACAATATAGTCAAATGTCTCGAAGCCAAAGAGCACGGTATCGGCAAGGTACTGGCCATAAACAATGAGCTCGAATATTACAATGTCATGCACGCCTTGGGTATCGTGGTGGTCAGAGGCCCCAAGATAAACGCTTTCAACGCCATCGTAGAGAGAATCAACTCAAGCAAAATAGTGACCGAAAGAAAATATTGCGGAGGTAAAGCAGAGATTTACCTCAGAAAGATATTCCGTGGCTCACATCTCGTGGGAAGCAAAATAAAGCCTATGAAAAAACCAGACAGGAGAGTGCTTTACCTTATCAGAGAAGATAGCATTCACCCTTTCGACGAAGTGATGCAAGTGCAGGAAAACGACATCATAGCACTCTTCACGACCCAGGATTTCGCATCCGAAGCGAGAGAGTGGATATATGGACTTTAGAAGTATCTTCAAAATGCTGAGTATGATAGGAGTCACACTGGCTCTCTTCTTCTCGATGGAGTTCTTTTGCGGAATCTACTATGCGGAAAAGTGGGGAAAACTGGCGATTTTCCTTTCACTTTTTCTGCTCCTGAATCTCTGTGTATGGTATATTTTCAGAGAGCACAGGATAAATCTCAAAATCAAAGAGAGCATATTGGCGGTGAATCTGCTCTGGCTTCTGCTCGGTGTCGTCGGAGCGATACCTCTGCTGTTATATACCGATATATCTTTCTCTTCGGCCTTCTTCGAAGCAATAAGCGGATTCACGACGACGGGAGCTACCGTCTATAGCGATATCGAAGCGCTCCCCCATCTCATCTTGCTACACAGAAGCCTCATGCACTGGCTGGGAGGTATGGGTATAGTCGTGCTGGGTGTCGGTCTCCTCTCCATGATAAATCCCACCGGTTCTCTAAGCCTCTTCAAGGCGGAAGCTACGGGTATAACCATGGAGAAACTGACTCCAAAAATCAAGGATACTGCACTTAGTCTGTGGGGTGTATATATGCTCCTCACGCTGCTTGATACGCTCTTTCTGAGATTTTTCGGAATGAGCTGGTTCGATGCGGTCAATCACGCCTTCTCCACCATATCCACGGGAGGTTTTTCGACGAAAAACAGCTCTTTGGGATATTTCGATTCCGACGGTATCATATGGACCACCACCATATTCATGCTTCTGTCGGGTGTGAACTTTCTTGCGCATCTGAAGCTCTTTTTCAGAGATACGGGAGGTTTCAGGAGCGAAGAGTTCAAAATGTATGTGATCATATTTCTATCGATTTCACTCCTGCTTACCTTCTCCCACGACTATATAGACGGAGACAGCTTCTATCACTCTATGAAGCACTCCTGCTTCACCATAGCATCGGTGATGACCACAACCGGCTTTGCGACAGTCGATTACGGCAGGTGGGGGCACGACGCCATAGCCCTAATATTTCTGGCCATGCTCGTAGGCGGTAACGCCGGTTCGACCGCCGGAGGTGTGAAGGTGATAAGATATCTCATCATCTTCAAAACACTCTTTTCCGAACTCAAAAGGATACTCCATCCAAACGCCATGATAAGCGTCTTCATGGATGGAAGGAAGATGAGCGAAAGAGTACTCTCTTCGACTTTCGGCTTTTTCATACTATATATCTTTACGGCGGTTTTGACGGCTCTTTATATCTATGCGAGAGGTTACGACGAGATGACGGCCATCTCCGGGGCTCTAGCACTGGTAGGCAATATAGGTCCCGGCTTCTCACAGGTCGGTCCGGCGGAAAATTTCTCCTTTTTTTCAGATATTGATAAGGTTGTCTTTTCTGCCGTCATGATAATAGGCCGTCTCGAGTGTTATACGGTATTCGTACTGCTCAGCCGCTCTTTTTGGAAAAAATTTTGAAAAATTTGGCATAGAAATGGAAACGGCGCTTCTGGCAATAGGAGTAGGAGTTGGAGCTTTATCGGGTTTTTTCGGTATGGGAGGAGGGACTGTATTGGTGCCGATACTTCTCCTGCTCGGACTGGGGATGAAAGATGCCGTAGGTATTTCGATCATGCAGATGGTATTTAGTTCGATATATGGCTCATATCTAAATACCAAAAAGGGCTCCCTCACACTCGGAGAGGGGCTCTATGTGGGATTCGGAGGTTTTACGGGAGGATATCTTAGCGGATATCTCACATCCTCCATCCCGGATCTACTTCTGCAAGTCACATTCATAGCCTTCGTCCTCTTCGCCATCATCAGGATGGCTTTTGCGGGTGTACATGAGGTATATACCGAAGATAAGAGGCTACATCCTCTCGTACTCTTCACGATTGGCGCAGCAATAGGTGTGGTAGCCATAAGTATAGGCATCGGAGGGGCTATCATTCTTATACCCCTCCTCTCCGGCATACTGCACTACCCTGTCAAAAAAGCGGTAAGTGCGGGTCTCTTTTTCGTCGTATTCTCATCCATCGCCGGTTTCACTGGACGACTCGTACACGGAGAGATAGACCTCTACAAGGGGGCGATAATAGGTATCGGCTCGCTCATCGGAGTCTGGATAGGTATCCGGCTCAAAGAGCACATAAGCAATAGGCATCACAAAACTTTCATAATAGTGATGTACAGTATTATATTGCTCATCATGCTCTACAAGCTTCTAAGCCGACAATAGAGCTTGAAACTCCACTAATGTACACCAAAAGGGCTTGATTTTTTCCGTTCTATATATAGGTTCATGCAGTTCCTCGATAGATGGATTTCTACTTTCCAAAGCGATAGTCAACTTCTATGGACTCTGACACAATTCCGCGACTAAAGTCGCAGCCCCTAAATGGCGATATGAGTTTAAACCTTTATAGGGGCGGCGACTTCAGTCGCCGGTAGAGTCTTGCATAGAGCAACGGCTAAATTTAGCCCTCTCGATATGAAGTCCGAAACTCAAAGGAGTCGGAGGCTTTAGTCCCGTATAGAGTATCGAAAGGGGTGATAGAGCAGTCGTGGAACTCTTCGGAGTCAAAGCGTATCTTTTGGTGTGATTAGCGATATGCTTTTGCAACTGCGAGGAGAAAGTTCGCTCCATGATTCTACGCTGCAATCCAAAATAGCTACGGTGGATGTCTTCATCCATTTATAGATTTTCTCTCCGGTCAAGGCGAGGGCTGTATCTGTAATGATGGGATTGTGTCCTACAAGCATGATCGAATCGTAATCTTCGCTCGTCTCTTGTATCACTTTCAGATACTCCTTGACACCACTTTCGTAAAGATTGGCTTTGAGTGTGGGAGGCTCTTCGATATTCAGAGCTTCTGAGAGTATCTTCGCCGTCTCCATCGCTCTTGTCGCATCGCTGGAGACGATTATGGAGGGAATGAATCCTCTCTCCTGTAGATACTTTCCAACTTTCGCTGCATCCTTTCTCCCCCTTTTTTTCAGGGGTCTGAGATGATCGGGTAGAGCCTCTTTCCAGCTCGATTTGGCATGTCTTACAAGATAAATTCTTTTCATAAGCGGGATTTTATCACAAAATATAGGTGATTTAGGATAAAATAAGAGTTGATTCATCACACTATATTAGGGAAAGAGTATGGAAAATTTTCTGGAGAGAGCGAAGCGTTGCAGAGCGGTGGCGGCTGTTCTGGACGGGCGTAGAAAGAGTATGATTCTTCAGGAGATGGCCGAAGCTATCGCAGACTCGAGAGAGAGGATAAAAGAGGCCAACTCTCTGGATATGCAGAGGGCCGAAAAAGAGTCTCTGAGTCCGGCCCTCAAGGATAGACTGCTTCTGGACGACAAGAGGATAGCGGCCATGGCGAGGTCGCTAAAGGAGATAGCCGCACTGAGAGAGCCTGTAGGGAGAGTCATCGACGGATGGCGCAACGAAGACAATCTTCGGATAGAAAAGGTCTCCGTGCCGATAGGTGTAATAGGGGTGATATACGAATCCAGACCGAATGTTACGGCCGATGTGGGGGCACTCTGCTTCAAAAGCGGAAATGTAGCCATACTCAAAGGGGGCAAAGAGGCCGAGAACTCCAATAGAGTCATAGCCGAAATCATGCAGGGTGTTCTGGAGAAAAACGGGCTGCCGAAGGAGCTAATATCCATGCTTCCGGACAGTTCGAGAGAGGGTGTGGCGTATCTAATACGACAGGATAGATATGTTGACCTTATCGTTCCGAGGGGAGGGGAGGCGCTGATACGCTATGTCTCTTCCAATGCGACGGTGCCTGTGGTCAAGCACGACAAAGGACTCTGCCATACCTACATTCACGAAGATGCCGACAAAGAGATGGCTCTGAATATAGCTATCAACGCCAAATGTGACAGACCGGGAGTCTGCAACGCCATGGAGACTCTGCTGGTCGATAGAGCCATAGCGATGGAGATGCTGCCTATGATATACGACGGATTCCTGGAGATGGGAACGGAACTCAGAGGAGATGAGAGTACGAGAGAGCATATAGATGTCTCTCCCGCGAGTGAGGAGGATTACGATACGGAGTATCTGGCGAATATCCTGAGTATCAAGGTAGTAGATGGTCTCGACGAGGCGATAGAGCATATCACGAAATACGGTTCGGGGCACTCCGAAGCCATCGTTACCGAAAACTACAGTGCGGCCGAGAGCTTTCTCGAGCGTGTGGATGCCGCCTGTGTCTATGTGAACGCCTCCACCAGATTTACCGACGGGGGCGCTTTCGGTTTCGGAGCGGAAGTCGGGATATCCACAAACAGGCTTCACGCTAGGGGGCCGATGGGTATAGATGAGCTTACTACATACAAATACAAGATATACGGCAACGGACAGGTCAGATAGCTTATGAGAAAGGAGAAGGAGTCGAAGAGAGATATAGTCCTGTCTATAGAGAATCTCCGTTTCGGATATTCCGGAAAGGGACTGATATACGACTCTTTCGACCTGAAACTCGAAAGAGGGGAGTGCGTCTGTATAGTGGGGCCGAGCGGTTGCGGAAAATCGACCCTTCTGGAACTTGTAAGTGGAGGTCTGAAGCCCATAGAGGGTAGAATAGAACATGGCAGGATAGGATGGATTTTTCAGGACCCATACAGCTCTTTCCATCCGCACTATACGATAGCGGAGCAGATAGAAGAGGTGGCATCCGAAGCTATGGACGACGAACACCTCCGGAGGCTGGGGCTGGAGAGAGCTATACTGAGCAGATATCCTTCCGAGCTCTCTGGAGGACAGCTGCAAAGATGCAGTATGCTAAGAGCTCTGGGTATGAAGCCCGACCTTCTGCTATGTGACGAACCGACCAGCGCTCTGGACAATATCACTCAGCTCGAAACCATGAGACTGCTCGTTTCTCTTCTGGAGAGAGTAGGAATACTGCTTATCACCCATGATATGGATTTGGCGAAATGGATGGCCGACAGGATCGTCGATATAGGTAAAAACGCTGGAGAGAGGGCGGCATGATGCAAAAGAGTCTAAAAAACATTGCAATTACGGCTCTGTCGATGAGTCTGACAGCGACACTCCTCTTCTCCCAATCCAACTCGACAGAGTGGAAAAGAACGAATGAGAGCGGCACGAAAAGAGTCGCTCACAAGAGCTACAAGATAGAGCTTGAAGGCTTGAAGAGTCTCGAGCCGAATGAGGTCTATTCCGTTTTGGGAGTTCCACTCAAACCATGGTTTCAGTTTTGGAAAAGTGATGAGAAGAGGATAGATGCCTCGCTGCTTCACTCTATCTCCGATACACTCAGGGGATATCTCGATAGCAAGGGTTACTACGATGCCACATTCAAGATAGAGAAAAAGGGTGAGCTCGTCGTGGTGAAGATAGATGAGAAGAGTCCCGTAAAGATCGAAAAGATAGAGATAGAGAGTGATTTTCCCATCAGGGAGCTTATCTCGTTTCACAAGGGCGAAGCTTTCGATACCGAGCGTTTCAGCAATATCAAGAGTGCTATCAAGTCCGAACTTCTCAAAAAAGGCTATTGCAGTTACGACCTAGATACCAAGGCCTATGTCGATCTCGACAAAAAGAGTGTGGAGCTGAAATATAGTTTGAAAAAGGGAGAGCTCTGTCGATTTGGAGATACCAAAATAGTGAAAAAGCCGGCCGATATTCCCGAAGAGGTTCTGCTCTCGAGAGTGAGGTACTCCAAAGGCGAGATCTTCACTACCGAGAAGATAAACAATACCTATTCCGCGTTGAACGAGCTGGGTGCTTTCGGAGAGGTACTCATAGATACGGACAAGAAATTTTTCAATGTCGTACCGCCTGAGATTAGTGCCGGATTGAAAGAGAAGCTTCATAGATATACTATTGCCGGTGGATACGATTCTGTCGTAGGTGCTAGGGTCAAGGCTACCTACAAACATTACAACTTCTTCGGAGGAGCGAGAAGATTCGAGGCTACGGCCGAATATTCCGGCGAATTGAAAAAGGGGGAGATCAATTTCTTCCAACCGGCCTTGATTGGGTGGAATATGAAATATTTCGATCTCTTCGCCAAAGTGGGCTATTTCCGAGAAGAGTACGATACATACGACGAAGAGAACGCCTATGCCAATATCAAACTCAGACATATGAGTGGAGATTTGACAGCAGATATAGGCGTGGCGCTGGAGAATATCGATATTGTCAAAACGGCGAAAGACGACTCCATAATCGGTGGGAGTTTTTTGATGTTCTATCCCTACATGGAGCTGGTGTACGACGGTCGCGATTCCAAGCTCGATCCGAAAAACGGATATTTTCTATCTCTCTATGCAGAATATGCGCTCCCTTTCGACCCAGAGGCGAGCAACTATCTCAAGACCCTTATAGAGACTAGGCTCATACGCACTTTCAAAGAGTTTACATTTGCCGGAGTAGGCAAAGTAGGCTCTATAGACGACTCCGCGGGGGTGTTGCCGGCTTCGAAATATTTCTATGCCGGAGGCGCATATAGCAACAGGGCATATGGAGAGAGAGATATGGGTATGACCTTAAGCAGTACCGAAGATGACTCTCTCGGGGGTAAGACATGGCTCAACTTCAGTGCGGAAGTCGATCATCCGATTGTAGAGAAACTATCTGGAGCCGTTTTTTACGATGCTACAATGATAGCGGAAGATACATACGATTTTAGTGCCCCTTGGATAGAGTCGGCGGGGATTGGCTTTAGATATGCTACCCCAATGGGGCCTGTGAAGTTGGATTTCTCGGCAAATGTTCACAGTTTCAGTACCAATAGAATATCTTTTATGATAGGGCAGTCCTTTTGAAAAAGACAGCGAAATGGATAGCGATTTGCATATTTCTGCTCATAGGCACACTTTATATATTGGTAAACTCCTCTTATGTCATCAACTTTATAGCTGAGAGATACGCCCCAAGGTATGGATTTACTTATGAAAAAATAGACGGTAATGCGCTCTACGGAATAGTTTTACATGGATTGAAATATAAAAAGAGGGCTATGGCCGATACAATCAGATTGCATATCAATCCATTTACAATTTTAAACGGCAAGATAAGTGTCTCGAGCTTAAGTCTTCTCGGAGTCAATATGGCGGTTATGCAGAAGATGGTTTACGACTTCACTCCCGCAGAAGATAAAATGGGGAGTCAGGAGAAGCAAGAGAGCATCTATATCCCTTTTTCTTTCGCGATGGACGATATACATCTGAGGCTGAAACCCTTTACTTTCCAAAGAGTGAGGATAGAGAAAGAGGATCTCGAGATAGACTCTATCGAATATGATGGAGAGAGATTTATCGTAGGAGATCTAAAACAGTCCGCTACAACTTCCATAGGAGATATAGAGCTAAGAGGAGAATATCACCGAAGAGTATTGGATGTAGAGTATCTGAATATCTCTGCTATGGATATGGAGGCGGTTATGAATATTGTAGGCTCCATTTCGAACGGGAATACAGACGCTACTGGAAGTGAATCTGACGACAAGATAGCAAGCAATACAATTTTCATACCCAAAGAGATAAAGGCAAAGAGGATTCATCTGACGATGAAGCCCTATAGGATATACGATAGCGATATATCCTCACTTGAAATAGAGGGCGAAAATATCGATATCGACCTTCTGACTTCGAGCATAAAAGATGCACTCCTGCATTTGAGAGTATCGAGCGATATTGTCGATTCTCAGATAGATATGGAGGCGGACGGCGGTACCTATAGAATCAAAAGAGCCTCTCTTAAAAATCTCGATGTAGATGCACTCAAGAGGATGCTTGCCATCCTCGAGAGAGATAAGAACTCGTCCAAATGCAAAGGAAACAGCTCCAAAAGTGCTGCTGGGAAGCTGAGCTCTTATCCCTATGTACCGGAGTTGGTCTCGATAGACAAATTGAGTCTGCAAATCTCTCCATTCGTTTGGAATGGTGTGAAGCTAAATGGTGCCGGACTCTCCGCCGATGGTCTGGAGATAGATTTTCAAAGCGAGAGATTCAGAGGAAGAAGGTTGAGCATCTCCGCGGATTCGCCATATGCGAAACTCTCGTTGAATGCCCATATAGGCAATAGAAGTATCTTTATAGACGAGTTCAATGCCAGCTCGATAGATGTGGCGGCTATAGAGAAGCTCAGCTCCAAGATGAGCAAAAAGAGGGCTACGAAAGAGCCCGAAAAGAGCTCTTCTTCAAGCTCTAAAGAGAAAAAGAGTAGTGACTATAGGGTACCTTTCCTGCCCCGCTATCTGGCTCTTAAAAGATTGAATATGGATATTCTACCTTACAAAAGAGCCGGTATTACAGTTGATAAAGCCGAAGTCTTTGGCAGGAATCTGCTTATGAAGCTCGATGGTGCCGTGATGCAAGAGGGTAGTGTGAAGCTCTTTGCCTGGAGTGATGCGGCGAAGGTAGAACTTTCCGCTCTCCTGAGGGGGAGGGCAGTGATACTGCAAAAAGGAGAGAATAGAATCACTCTTCTTCAAGGATTTTTCGAAAAGTACAAGATACCTTTGAAGGCATCCGGGATGAAGCCTCTGGATTTAACGGGTATAGTGGATGAAAAGAGCGCTCGCATAACCCTCACTACTTCCGGCAAGAGTCTCTATGCGGATTCGAACGCCTCTTTCGATATCGATATGGCACTGGGCAAGACAGATATAGACTATAGTTTCGAGAGTGGAAAGTTGAAGATGAAGGGTGCGGGTAGATTCGCCCTGCCCCCATATCTGCCTTCTGCAAATTTGACTTTTGTCGGCAAAATGCACAAGAGTGCCCCGTTTGTCTATTCTGGGTCGCTAATACTTCCCAAAATAGATATTCCAGATAAAAGTATCTCCAAAAGAGTAGGAAAGGTAAAAATCAATTTCAGAGGAGATGCGAAAAAACTCTCTGCCAAGCTCAACTCTTCGCTATTTCGAGCCACTTTCGCAACACCCGATATGAAAAAAGCCTCTTTACATATCTTCAGCAATGGCTCTTTGGCGCTTGCTAATTTCGTGAATCTTCCCTCCGGGCTCGAAGCGGCAAAAGCTTCGATTGATATTGGCAGCGAACTCAACCTCTCGAAGATAATGCCCCTGAAGGCGAAGTACAGCATAAAGTCCAATATTGCAAATATTGACGGTAAATTGTCGTATGGTAAAAACCTCGAAAGCAAAGCACTCCTGAGAGTACCCAAAAAAACTCTACTCAAAAAGATGGACAAAAATCTGAAAGTGGAGAATATTTTTCCTCTGAAAATGGCTCTGAAGCTGGATGGGAACGATACTATACTCAGGCTCTTTTCTAAGAATATCTCCGCAAAAGCTGACTACTCTCTCGAAAGTGAAAAGATCGAAGGAAAAATCTCTCTTGCGGATAGTGTCGTGAATATCTCGGGCAGTCTGAAAAAGAGAGTGAATATGCTGATGAAGAGCTCGTCGGTCAAGAAACTCTTTAAGAATATAGGAAAGATATACAAAATGGAGCCACCGGCGATAGATGGTGATCTGAGCGTAAAAGCGAGTTATCTCGCTGCGAAGGGGAGTATAAAAGCCTCTATCAGGTCGAAGAGATTCATCCCCGACAACAAAGCGAGAATAAAAAAACCCATAAGAAAGCTCTCTGTAGATTTGAGTGCCGACTTGAAGAAAAAGGCTCTAAATATAGAGAATTATTCCGTGGAAGTTGCGGGTATGAAGTTCTTTTCAAAAAGGACTTCCAAAATCATGTTCAAAAAGAGTCTCCTGAAAATAAAAGAGCTCTGGATAAACGATGAACTCAAAATAAAAGGTAGATATGATGCCGCAAAGGATAAAGGCAGAATCAGTGCAAAAGCGTCCAGCTTCAAAATCGAGCATGAAAATGCCAAAATGAGAATATCGCTCGACCTCGATACTAGGATATCCAAAGGCAAAATCGACAGTGAGGGCAAGATATATATTCTTGGAGGGAAGGTTTTCTACAATATGAAGGCCAAGCACTATGCGAGTGACGAAGATATCATAATAGTGCAACATATGAGAGAGAAGAAGAACAGCTTTTTCGAAAAAAATGTCAGATTGAAACTCTATGTAGAGAGCAAGAGATCTCTCCTCTTCAAACAGAAAGATGTAAAGGTAGAGTTGAAACCGCAGATGAGTATTCTCAAAGAGTACAAATCGCCCGTTATGGTATTGGGCTCGATAGATTTCAGGAAGGGTGGCTACTACAATTTCAACGGTAAAAAATTCGTACTCGAAAAAAGTGCGGTATATTTTACTGGCAAGCCCACTTCTCCACTCCTGAATATAAAACTGATCTATAGAAGATATGGCAAGGCTATCTGGATATCGGTATCGGGCTCAGGGAGCGAACCGGTACTCAACTTCTCCAGCTCACCGTATATGACGAGAGACCAGATTCTCTCCTTCATACTCTTCGACTCCGAAAATTCGGGTAACAGCTCTGAAGATATGCTATCCATGGTTGGCGGAGGTTTGGCGAAATCCATTCTTGGCAATATGGGACTCAAGCTCGATACACTGGTATTGAGCCAGAAGGGTTTCGAGGTGGGCAAAAAGATAAGTAACAAGGTTTCGATAATCTACGATCAGAAAGACGAGTCCAAAATCATAGTGAGAGTGGAGCACTCTCCCAAGGTGGAGACCGATATATCGATCGGGCAGGAGTCGCAGAGTATAGATATCATATACAAAAGGGAATTTTGATGAATAGAGTCGAAAGTATGTTGAGACTTCAACAGGAGCTCAATGACGATACCAACGGTAAAGGATGGGAGAAGGGTATCACGAAAAACGGCAAAGTCATAGACTGGAGACGCTGTATATATCTCGAAGCTGCGGAGTTGATAGAGAGCTATCCTTGGAAACACTGGAAAAACATAGCTGCCGAAGCAGATTACGAGAATATCCGAATCGAGACCGTGGATATCTGGCACTTCATAATGAGTGAGGCGCTGAGGCTGGAAAAGCTCGAGCGGGATGGAAATATAGCCGATCTTGTGCAGACTATAGAGTCTCTCGAGGCTTATATCCGTTTCAGAGATGGAGATAGAGCCGATACGGGAGGGGATATATATGCCGAAATGGCACTGGTGGAGCGGCTGATAGAGGGGATATTCTGCGATGAAAGGATAGAGAGGCTGATGAGCGACTTTTTCGATATGGCCTCTGTATCGGGTTTGAATCTCGAGAGCCTTTACACTCTTTATATAGGCAAGAATGTGCTCAACCGATTCAGACAGAATCACGGCTATAAAGAGGGGGAATATCTGAAAATCTGGAACGGCAGGGAGGACAATGTGCTTATGCAAGAGATTCTGGCATCAAATAGCGGGATATCTCCCGAAGCTCTCTACGAGGCTCTCGAAGAGATATATGGCACACTTCAAAGCTGATTACCCAAACAAAGGGGTCAGGTGAATGTAATCGTAAGTCATCTTCTGCTATACACTCCAAAAGGAGAGAAGCAATGCCTAGAAAGCCTCGTATAGAGATGCCGGGTTATTACCACATCATCAACAGAGGGGTAGAGCAATGTGTGGTATTTAAAGAGCTCTCAGACTATGAATACTTCAAAGAGCTGATGTGCTTCTATGCCGAAAGCCATAACATCACCTTCCATAACTACTGCCTCATGCCCAACCACTACCATCTGCTCATAGAGATCACACAAAAGAATCTCTCCAGGTATATGCGGCAGCTCAACATGAACTACGCAATCTACTTCAACAAAAAATACAAAAGGGTGGGACATCTATGGCAAGGAAGATTCAAATCATGGTTTGTTACCGATGAAGCCTATCTCTATACCCTCATGTGCTACATCGAACAAAACCCCCTCAGAGCCAAGATGGTCAAAACATTGGAAGAATACCCATACAGCTCTTATAACCACTTTCTGACAAACGATATACCAGAGTGTCTACAAAATGCTTGGATCATGCAGCACTACCCAGAAGACAAAGAGGCAATCAGAGCCTTTTTACATACTAGACCGGATAGCAGTCAACTCTCAGATATGAAAAAAGCGTCTTCTTTAGTAGAGATACCCAATATCGACACAAAACCCAAAGCAAAAGATCTAGAAAAACTGTTCAAAAACATCACGGATATACCCCAAAGAAACAAAGTGATCTACCAAGCATATCAGCAAGGTTATTCTCAACATATGATTGCTAAAGTGCTGGGCATGGCACAGTCAACGGTCAATGGGATTGTAAAGAGGATGAGTAGATGATATGTTATGTTCACCTGACCCCTTTTTGTCCCTTTTGACAGTTTTGAGGCTGTAGTGCCTGAGTCGTATCTTTTCACACAACTGTATCCAACAACTTCTTTTTCGGCATACCTATTTCCTCTTAATATCGGTAAAATAATATCATATTTAGCTATATATTATATATATTCCATGATAATTATATGATTTTATTTATAATTTAAGATAGTATAAGTTCATATTTAGTATAATA
>OFBU01000039.1_pt1 | contig 21765 bp, 15 predicted proteins | sample 1520681 | NCBI WGS metagenome assembly OFBU01 (sample SAMEA3696450, study PRJEB22514) | metagenome | biome: water; feature: marine; material: hydrothermal vent | place: Pacific Ocean | collected 2014-08-16 | depth 1514 m
TTTTCAAAAAGTTTTTCGATTTTGTTTTTAATATACATCTCTACTTTATCCTAACTCTTTTTGTAGTCATATTTTACAAGATAATCATGAAGTATTTCTTCCAGAATATCAATTTGAACTTCGGAAAGATCCGACAGATATTTCTTGTTGTTGTTTAGAAGTTTGAAATTATCTATACTATTCTCAAAATCATTGCTCCATTTCAAAGCGCAAAAATCTACTGTTTTTTTGAATATATCCTCTGGTTTTTCGCAAAGTTCCTCATATTTTACATACATCCATCGCTCTTCGTCTATAAGCGAAAGAGCTTTTTCGGCGGCGTCCATGAGCATCTTCCACAAAACGGCAGCAAGAGCCACGAAAGATTCGTCGTAGCTTTTCCACTCCGAGAGATAAGGCTCCGGTAGTGAACCGTATAGCCACTTTTGCGGACCTTGCCAGCCATCCCAGAAATCTATGTTCAGCATCGAGTTCGCCACTGCCCTTCCATCTCTGACGACATGAATGAATTTGGCTTCTTCGAAAGCTTCGGCCAAAAAGCCTACCCTCGGCCATCCCGTAATCTTGTGAACGAGCTGACTCCTGCGCGTAGTCGTCAACTCCGGCATAGGCTTTTCGAGTCTCCTTTTGATATGCGGTGTCATATCCGAAGATAGGAGATCTCTATATGGCAGACTGAAGCCCGGGAAGTAGTGATCCCAAAATCTATAGACCTCGACAGGCTTGAAGAGTCTGCGCAATATCTCTCCCGCCACAGGAAGATCCACACTCCTCATCAGTGCCCTTTGCAGATATAGTCTTTCGGGAAAGAAGTTGCACAGATGCGATGTCCAAGCCACTTCCTCATGTCTTGAGAGAATCTCGTAAAATATCGTGGTGCCGCTTCTACCAGTTCCGAAAACAAATATAGGACTGTAATATTTCTTATTCATCGGGCAATTATACAATCATAGACTGAATATAATACTCCCGCGCCCTCTATTGAAGATTGTAGCTCTTTTTATGATAATATATCGAAAAATCGAGGAGTGTGAATGAGAGAGGAGATAGGGATAGAGAAGCGATATATAGTACTCATGTTGTCTATCTTCGTGATTTCAAGATTTATCTTGCTAAAAGTGGGAATCGGGTTGAGTCTCGATCCACTGTATAGCTATTGGCAATATCTCGATCCCAAAGCGCTCGAAAACAATCTTTTGCAGAGTATCTTCTATCTGCATGCTCAGCCTCCATTCTTCAACCTGATTATAGGTATCGTTCTGAAGCTTTTCCCAAACTCATATGAGACGGTATTTCAAAATTTATTCTATCTATTTTCACTAACTATCTATTTTTCTATCTTTCAACTATTGTATCTCTATGGTATTTCGCGAAAGATATCTTTTTTGCTGGCGACTCTTTTTATACTATCACCGGAAGCCATATTGTATGAAAATTACTTTTTCTATACATGGTTTATCTCATCGTTGTTGATTTTGTCGGTACTGCTACTGAGAATATATCAGTACAGCGGAAGAGCTCTGTATATATTTCTGTTCATATCCGCAATATTCATAGTTGCATTTACGCGCTCTCTTTTTCATTTGCTATATATCATACCTCTACTCGCTCTAATATTGCATATAAGCGGAAGAGATTTTTCTATCAAGCTGTTTTCACTTCTGCTCTTTACACTGCTGAGCGCTCTCTATCTGAAAAACTATATACTTTTCGGAACTTTTTCAAGTAGTAGCTGGATGGGGATGAATCTATTCAAGATAGCGAGATATTGTGTCGATAAGGATGAGATGAAGAGATTGATACGAAATAGAGAGATATCACCCTCTTGTGCCGTCGAACCCTTCTCTACAATCGATAGATATCCGAAGCGTTTTTCGAAAGTTCCCAAAAGATTCGAGAATATAGATGTTTTAAGTAGAGAATACAAAACGAGCCACTATGGAAATAGAAATCATTATGGATATATAGAGATTTCGAAAGAGCTTAGAAGAGATTCGATATTTCTGATAAGGAAACATCCATTCGCTTATATGAAGAGTGTAATCAAGGCTTGGGGCTACTACTCTCTTCCTTCATGGAGCTATTTTTCGTTTCGAAAGAAGCTGGATATTTTGCGACGCTACCATCCGGTTTTGCTTTTCGAAGATCTTTTATACAATCTGCAAAAGAGGATCTTCGCTCTAAAAAACAACTTTTCATGTTCATATATATCAATCCTTTCGATTCCTATCGCAGTTTTGATAGTGATTGTAAGTGCTTTACTCTCGTATCGTAGGGGCAGAGTGGATTATGCACAGCTTTTTGCCATATATAATATTTTATTCATTGCAATAATCGGTAATATGCTCGAATCGGGTGAGAACAATCGCTTTAGAGTTATGAGCGATCCTATATTATACACCTACTTCGTGATAGCTATATTTCTATTTCTCAAGGGGCGAAAGGCAAGCTCCAAGCCTATATAATTAAAGAGCAGAAGGAGGCGATACTATTCGATATAGAAAAGTAAAGAGGGAAGAACTTGCGATTGTACTTAGCTTTCGATTGAGGTAAAATGCGTGCGAACTCATTTTTTACACCCAAGTGTACTTCTTGCCTCTTCGCTATCAGCCAGCTCGCAGAGCTTTTTTATCTTCTCTTCGCTACTTTCGTCAAATACGGCATTTTGCTCTTTTAGCCAAATAAGCGGATCTCTATCTATTGCTTTTGCAATATTGTCTATCATGATTTTTTTAAAATGGTGATTATTGAATCTCAGTGGCATATATTTATATTTTTTTACCCTATCGATAAGCTCTTTCGCTTCAGCTCTTTTTAGTCTTTTTTTATCTATTTTGTCTAAATTTTCGATTTTTTTGAAGTTGCTGCCATAGAGGAGCGCTCCTTGGAGTTTGCACCCTTCCAGCTTGCTATTGGATAGATTTGCAAACCATAGATTGGCGGCTTGCAAGTTGGCATTTTGGAGATTGGCGCTGTGCAGATTGCTATATTTCAAATCGGCTATTTTCAAATCGCTACCATTTAAGTTTGCATTGGATAAATCGCTGTTGCACAAGCGCGCACCCTCGAGTTTGGCTCCGACGAGATTGCTACCCTCGAGCTTCGCTCCGAAAAGATCGCAATATTTCAGGTTCGCATAGGACAAGTCGGCATTTTGCAAATCGACGACACCCAAGTCGGCACCTTGCAAGCTGGCCTTTGCCAAATGTGCTCTTTTGAGATTGCTCAAGCTCAAATCCGAACCATCGAAGCGAGAATTTTCGAAATAGAGCTTTGCAAAATCGCATTCGCTGAATTTCGCCAATCTAAAACTTCTATTGGAGAAGATTTTTGTCTCTTTGTCTTTTGTCTGCAGGAGGAATCTGCCGGTAAATGTCAAGCTATTGCAATCTATTTCGATTGTGGGCAATAAAATCTCATCCAATGCCGGTATAAAATCTTGTACTTCGGAGTGCAACTTGCTGAAGAACTTAATGTCATCCTTTGAAAAATCACTTTTGTTTATCGTATAGAGTATTTCATAGTGATATAGCGATAGGATGCAAATCGAGCAGAGTATAGATAGAAACTTTAGCAAAAGAGAACCCCTGTCTCTATCTTTTGTAAATTCGAAAATATTTCCAAAAAGAGATATCGCCAAGATAGAGAGAAAAATCAAAACGAGATGCCAAGAGCTGATACCGAAGTTTTGGTAACGCCCAAACCCAAGATAGAGTATAGTCGATGTGAATATCGGTATATAAAGTATAACGATATAGAAGATAGTCTTTGTCGTTTTGTAAATGAGATTGTTTTTAAAATTGAGTAGTATTTTCTCGTATGGGCCGGCAGGGATTATCTCTATTTTATTCTTATAGTTGAGATATATATCCAATAGAGCTCTTCTGTATTCATGAATGAGCCTTAGTAGTTCGAGTTGAAGTAGGAAAAGAAGTAGTGGCATAACCGAATAGAAGGATACAAAGGGGAGTCCGATATCAAGGAGCGGTATCTTTATCTTTTCGAGCATAAAGATATCTTCATCGTTCGTTACAGATACGGTAAATAGTATATATAGGCAAAATAGGAAAAGAGATATCATTATATTCGATATGCGCCATGAGTCTATCCATAGGCTTCTATTGGAGATAAGTTTCTTGGCGGATTTCACTCTTTGTACCATACCTTATTCGTTTTTTTGACAATAGGAAGCGACAATGCCCCAACAACTCTATTCCTCTTTTTAAATCGACAATTTTCAAATTGCGCATGGGCTGTTATCACCTCTTCGCCCTTGGCTATTTCGCCTCTACATATACACTTTTCGAAAGATTTTTTGCTAAAGTATATCAAATAAAAAGTAGAGGGGCAAGATGCAACAGATGAACAATCTCAAGGCGATCCTACACTCTAAGCGAGCCAATATCTACTATCTCGAGATGTGCAGGGTGATGCAAAAAGATGGTAGAGTGGTCTATCTAAGCGAAGAGCGCAAGGAGTTTCGCTACTGGAACATTCCGATAGCCAATACCAACTGCCTGCTGCTTGGGACGGGCACTTCGATTACCCAGGCGGCTATGCGTATGCTCTCGCAAGCTGGTGTGTTGGTGGGATTTTGCGGTGGTGGAGGCACTCCGCTATTTTCGGGTACGGAGGTGGAGTGGCTTATGCCTCAAAGCGAATATCGTCCCACACGCTTCGTGCAGAAGTGGCTCTCTTTTTGGTTCGACGATTCCAAACGCCTAGAGGCGGCCAAAATCTTTCAAGAGAGCAGGGTACTCTTCATCAAAAAGGTCTGGAGCAAAGAGCGCGAATTTGTGAACGAGGGTCTGGAGGTAGGCGAGATCGATGAGATACTCGAAAACTACAAAAGAGCCTGCAAGGGGGCTAATGAAACTGTCAAACTGCTCCAACTGGAGGCCGATTTGACCAAAAGATTGTATAGATATGTAGCCGAAAGAACGGGACAAAGCGGTTTTAGCAGAGATCGAGATGCTGCTGATGGTGCAAACCGCTTTCTCAATCATGGCAACTATCTGGCCTACGGTCTGGGGGCTACGGCGTTGTGGGCTCTGGGTATTTCGCACGCTTTTGCCGTAATGCACGGAAAGACGAGACGCGGGGCGCTGGTCTTCGATGTGGCCGATCTAATCAAGGATGCCATCGTATTGCCATGGGCCTTTGTGGGGGCGAGAAACGAGCTCGACGAGCAGTCGTTTCGCGCACAGATACTACAGAGCTTCATCTCCTACAAGGCGATGGATAGGATGATAGAGACTATAGAGGATGTGATCGATACATTGGGGGTGGCTCCATGATGGTACTCTTCGTCTCCCAGTGTCAGAAGCGGGCCAAAAAGCGCAGCAGGCGCGTACTCGACACCTTCGCCGAGCGTATTGGCGACGATACTTGGCTAACACTGATTACGGACGAAGGGCTCAAGGCGGTACGGGGATTGCTTCGCCGTAGTGCGAGCAAGAGTACGGCTGTGAGTTGTCACCGTATCAGGGGATACAATAGTAGCGAGCTTTTGTGGATCGTCGGCAATCGCGACAAATTCGACGAAAGGGGGAGAGTGCCGGTGCATATGACTACCAAGCCTCTTTTGCAGCTCTATAGCGAGCATGACTGGAGATATATCGGACTCTTGCAGAGCCTGACGGTCGTAGCCGGTCTTTTGCACGACTGGGGTAAAGCCAACGATGCTTTTCAGAAGAAACTCACAGAGAGAAAAGCCATATCCGATCCGTTGAGACACGAGTGGGTCAGCGCTATGCTGTTGGGGGCTTTTGTCGCTATCGATCCGCAGACATGGTTGAAGCGGCTGTATGATGGGCGCATCGACAAAAAGGCTATTCTCGATGGTATCAAAGGATTCGAACTCAAAGCTTTTGGGGAATTCCCCCTTAGTGCCCAAGCGGTGGCGTGGCTTATATTGACCCATCACAAATTGCCGACCCCATATTTCCGGGCAAAAGAGCTTGCAGAAGAGTATAGTGGCGAGATTTTGGAGGGTTTTGCCGAGTTTTTCGCCTATGTCGATGCCGATTGGGGATATAGCTACGAGGGTGATATCGATCGTGTGACGAGTTTTTCCAAGGGCTTGCTCGAAGAGGCTACGGATTGGAAAAAACGCTTGAGTCGATGGGCAAAAAAGCTCGACTCTTACCAAGAGCTACTCGACGAACTTGCCATCAACGGTGCATTGCGAGCTCTTTTGCACCATGCGAGGGTGGCATTGATGCTTGGTGATTATGGCTACTCTTCGGATGAAGCTCGAGAGGGTTGGCACGATTGTTGCGGACTCTATGCCAATACAAAACGAGACGGCACTCTGAAGCAGAGGCTCGATGAACATCTTTGTGGGGTGGCAGATTTGGCCAAAGTCGCCACCTATCGCTTTTTGCACTACGAAAGAGAGCTTCCCCGTGCTCACGATATCAAAAAATTGCTAAAGGCATCTCCCGCACCCTTTGCTTGGCAGGATAAAGCGGCTATGACAGTATGGGAGCATTATGGAAAAAGGGGACTTCAAGAGGGCTTTTTCGGTATAGATATGGCCAGTACGGGCAAGGGCAAGACTGTTGCCAATGCCAAAATCATGCACTCTCTACGAAGAGATAGGAGCCTGCGCTATGTCTTGGCTCTGGGGCTTCGCACACTGACTTTGCAAACCGCAGAGGAGTATCGCAATCGTCTAAGGATGGATGAAGAGCAGGTTGCGGAGGTCATTGGCTCTCGTGCTATCGGAGAGCTCTACGGTGAATCGGAGGATAGGGATAAGGATAGACTCTTTAGCGGTTCGGAGTCGGCAGAAAGGCTCTGGAGCGACTGGATATCGTGGGAGAGAGCTGTTGGCGGTCGGATGGACGAGATTATACTCAAGGAGGAGAAAGCCAAGAATCTGCTCTATGCCCCCGTATTGGTATGTACCATAGATCATATGATGGGTGCGGTAGATACGGTCAGAGGCGGTGCTCATCTTCTGCCGGCTCTGCGTCTGATGGGTTCGGATCTCGTCATCGACGAGATCGACGATTTTACAGGTGCGGATCTGATAGCTATCGGTAGGCTGCTCTTCCTTGTCGGGATGCTGGGAAGACGGGTAATGCTCTCTTCGGCTACGATTCCGCCCGATTTGGCCGAAGGGTTTTTTCATGCATACGCGCAAGGGTGGCGACACTACTCCCGTTTCAAAGAGGGGGTGGCAGATAGGGTACATGCCTTTTGGGCTGATGAATTCGGTGCCAAAATCGAAGCTCTGCCCAACGATGCGAAGGTGTGCGAAAACTATCGTATCTGCCATGCCGATTTCGTGCGCAGACGCCTGAAAAAGCTACGGAAGTTTCCTGCGAGGCGCAAGGCCGAGATAGTCGCTTTGGGCGAGAAGGAGAGAGGAGGGGAGGCAGAGTATTTCGAAACGATGCTTTCGGCTATTTTGAGACTGCACGAGCGTCACCATATCGTCGATCCCGAGAGTGGGAAACGAGTCTCTTTCGGTGTAGTGAGGATGGCGAATATAGGGCCATGTGTGGATTTCGCCAAATATCTCTGCTATGCGCAGTGTAGCGGCGCGGATTTGAAGATTATGCCCTACCATTCGAGGCAGGTGCTACTCTTGCGTCATGCTCAGGAGCGCTATCTCGATACTATCTTGAAGCGCAAAGAGGGCCCCGAAGAGACTCCAAAAGCGCTGGAAGATGCCGTGGTGCGAAGGCATATTGGGGGAGCTACGACTCGAAATGTACTCTTTGTGGTGCTTGCCACTCCGATAGAGGAGGTGGGTAGAGACCACGATTTCGACTGGGCGCTCATAGAGCCATCTTCATGGAGAAGTGTGATACAGATGGCAGGCAGGGTGCTTCGTCATCGGGAGATGGAGCCAAAAAGTCCCAATATCGCCATCATGCAGTACAACTATAGAGCCTATGTCGAACATAGGAAGATCGCTTTTACAAGACCTGGTTTCGAAGACGAAGAGCATAGGCTCGAAACTCACGATATGCAAAAGTTGATCGATACGCAGAGCATCTGCGAACGACTCGACGCTTCATGGAGGATCGTCAAAGCCCAAAAGCTCGATGAGCGCCGAAGATTGGTAGATCTGGAGCATAGTGTTATCGCGCAGGCTCTTACAGGCTACGATAATTGCGGTCCTGAGAGTCTGGAGGGGTATTTGAGCGGTGATTGGTATCTGACCGCCCTGCCACAGATAGCCAATGCGTTTCGCTTGAGCCAAAAAGAGATCACCCTCTATCTCGTATATGACGATAGGCGTGAGAGATACTTTTTTGCCGAACTGGATGAAGACGACTCTATCGTCGATAGGGAGAGAATATTGAATATAGAGTGGGAAAATCTGGATATATCTATGCGCAGACGACTCTGGTTGCAACACGACTACGACACTCTCGTGCAAGAGCAGAGCCGATTGAGAGGATGGGGCGCGAACAAGGTGAGATTGCGTTTTGGAGAGTTGAAGATACCTGCATACGCGGACGGCTACAGATACTCCTATGTCTTTGGTGCAGTGCTGAGCGATGATGAATAAGCATGAGTAGGTTATAATCGCCTCTCTACTGCCGCATAGTGTAGCTTATAAAATAGTACTTGAGAAATCTTTTGACTGCCGTATAGGCAGTAAAAATATTGCCATAGTACTTGACAAATAATAACATAAGTGTTAGACTTCTATTGTCTAATGCCGTACAGGTATAAAAATCTCATACTTTTGGAAAGGAGGGGGCGTGGATGTTTCGATTGTAACGGACTATTTGAACGAACGCAGAGAGGATTGGCTAAAAAAGAAGCTGAAAAAGAGCATGTCACCCGAAGAGATTGCCAAAATCGAGGAAGAGGCGCAAGAGAGATTTTCACTGCAAAGATGGCTCGAAGATGCCTCTAGGCGTGCCGGGCAGATGAGTATGTCCACTCATCCGTGCACATTTTCGCATCCGAGTGCAAGAAGGACGAAAGAGGGTTCTGTAACGCCTGTGGTCTGTGAAGCGTGCTTCGAAGCCGATGGATTGCTAAGAAGCGGAAATGTGAGAGAGAGCGAGATGGACGCACTGGGCAATGCGGCGGTACTCGATGTCTATAAGCTGCTCGACTTGAGAATGGATGATGGCAGAAGGCTCATAGAGCATATCAAGGAAGAGAGCGAAATAGGCAAAGCCGTCGTATCGAGCGCAGGAGGTGATTACGAGAGTGTCAGAGAGGGCTTTTTGGCGATGTTGGAGAGCCCTGATGATGCAGTGGTGACAAGCTCGAAGATAAAGCAGGTCTATTTCCCTATCGACGGACAAAACTATCATCTACTATCCATATTGAGCAATTCGGGCATTATCTATCGTCTCAGGCGTACGATCGATCGAATGCGTTTTGGCCAAGAGGCGAAAGAGCGCCGCGAAGCGAGGAAGAAAAGGGAGTGCGCCGAGGATCATATGGAGATATACGATTTGCTTCTCTTGGGTTATGGCGGTACGAAACCGCAGAATGTTTCGGTACTCAACAACGCTATGGGCGGGCGCACATATCTGTTTCGCACTATGCCGCCGGAGCTTCTTTCTCGTCGGGTGCGCTTCCCAAAAAAAGACTTTTTCGAAGAGTCGCTTTCGTCGAAAGAGTCACAAGAGCACTTCAAGGCTCTATCCAAAATCGTAGCTATCGACTACAACAATCTCAATATCCGCAAAGCCCGCAAGCGACACTACGAAGCTTTGCTCGAGATAGTGGTAGAGACTATGTGGAGTCTGAGGATGGTAAGCGACAAGCAGTTCTACGAAGCTGCTTCGAAGCTCAAAACTTGGCAGAAAATCTGGCTCGTAGAAGCCTACCGAGATAAACGCACCGAAGATGAGTCGTGGCTCAAAGAGGTCAAAGAGGCGATCGGCCGATGGATCGCCGGGGGTATCGAGAGGCATAGCTCCAAAAATCTGGCGTTCGGCTCCGAGGAGATGAAAGATATACATACAGTTATAGAGAGATACGAGGAGGCGTTGAGATGATAGCGTTGATCATTCCCCATATTCGGATACAAAACGCCAATGCCCTTTCCAGCCCATATACGGTGGGCTTCCCTGCCATGACGGCGTGGTTGGGGGCGGCACACGCTCTGCAGCGGCATATGAGAGCTTTTTTTGAAAAGTTCGAGGTTCTCTCTGTCGGAGTGATTAGCCACAAAGCCGACCTCAGACTATACAAGGGGCGGGGTGATTTCGTCTATTCGGCAATCAATCCTGCCTTTACGCTCGATAAGAGCGGCAAGAGGGCATCTATCATCGAGGAGCCGCGTATCCATCTGGATGTATCGCTGGTGCTGGAGATAAGAGGGGTACGAAATCTGCAAGAGGGTGACTTTTTGCAAAGACTCGAGCGGATTTTGCATACGAAAATGCGCATTGCCGGCGGAGAGATTCTGGATTTTGGCAGAGCGTATATCAACAGAGCCCTCGACCACTCCTCTTTGCCGCATCTGCCTGGGCCCGGCTATGCCATCATCTCTCGGCGCGAATGGATGAAAGAGGCGATGAGAGAGGGCAAGGACGCTCTCGATGCTATCATGGAGGCTATGGCGCTGCATTTTCACTGCCGCGAAGAGCCCGGTGCGAAAGAGGATGAGCGTGTCGAAGTATCTTGGGAGACGAAGCGAAAATACGAGGGGTGGGTCGTCCCTCTGGCAGTTGGCTTTTACGCCATCACAGAGCCGAGTCGGGCACGAAACGCCCGAGATTCGCAAACCCCGCATCGCTTTGCCGAAAGTGTGGTGACGCTTGGGGAGTTTCGGATGCCTCACCGGCTCGATAGTATCGACGAGATGATGTGGTCTTACCATTATATAAAAGAGAAAAACCTATATCTATGCGAAACCAAAACGACAAAGGAGTGAAAAATGGCGAAAAAATCTACAGTTGCTTCGGTATTGGCTTATGAGAAAAAATTGGTTCCCTCCGATGGATATATGTATGGCACTATCTGGGAAAAACGACACGATAGAGCACAAAGAGCACCTTTGAAGCTGGTGGAAAAATCGGTACGAGGTACTATATCCAACCGTCTAAAAGGTGCAGTCAAAAACGATCCACTCAAGCTCAACGCCGAAGTGGAGAAGCCCAATTTGCAGACCGTGGATAGTTGCGCTCTTGCGGAGAACCACGATACGCTTCATCTGCACTTTACTCTCAAAATTCTGGGAGGCCTGCAAGAGCCTTCGGCATGTAACTCTCCCGAATTTCTGCAAAAGTATCAAAGGGCGCTATCCGAATACAAAGCGAATGAAAATTTCGCGGAACTTGGCTTGCGCTATGCGCTCAATCTGGCCAATGCGCGCTTTTTGTGGCGAAATAGAGTCGGAGCCGAAAAGATAGAGGTGATTCTCAGAGATCTTGCCAACGACAAGAGCTGGACATTCGATGCCAAAAAGTTTTCGATTCGTAATATGCGAAGCGATGACGAGAGTGTAAAAGAGTTGGGAAGTGTCATAGCCCGAACATTGGCGAGCGAAGAGGATTTTTTGATGCTCGATGTAGAGTGTTTTGCCAAAATCGGACTCTCTCAAGAGGTCTATCCGAGCGAAGAGCTGGTATTGGACAAGGGGCAGGGTAAAAAGAGTAGGGTATTGTACGAAGTTGACGGTATCGCCGCCATGCATTCTCAGAAGCTGGGCAATGCGCTTCGTACCATCGATACCTGGTATAGCGAGTATGATACGCAAAAGAGGGTGATTGCAATAGAGCCGTATGGAGCGGTCACCAGTATGGGCAGGGCTTTTAGAAGCCCTAAGAACAAAGAGGATTTCTACACACTCTTCGAGCGTTTCATCGAAGATATAGAGAGTCTGCAAAGCCACGAAAGGGATTATGTAGCGGCTGTTCTGGTGCGTGGCGGTGTCTTCGGAGAGAGCGACAAGGATTGACAATGCTGCTTTGCTACAAGGAGATCGAGATCTTCGACGATATGGAGATAGGTATGGGTTTTGTCTGGAGTCGGCTATACGATACTCTTCATCGTAAATTCGTTTCGATTCAAGATTCCGACGCTCATATAGCTGTGGGTGTTTCATTTCCCGATTATGGTGCGGGGACTTTTCGACTCGGTGCCAGATTGCGACTCTTTTCACCTGACGAGCGGATTTTGCAAAAGCTCGAACTAAATGAGATACTCGATATATTGGGTGATTATATCGATATGAGCGAAACGAAAGAGGTACCCACCGAACATAGCTATGCCCTCTTTTCTCGAAAACAGTTCAAAAAGAGCAACCCTCTACGACTCGCACGCCGCTACGCCAAACGACACGGTGTGAGTCTGCAAGAGGCGATAGGCCGATATGCCGCTTTGGATAGCGAAAAGGTTATCAGAGAAAATAATCTACCTTTCATAAATATGAATAGCGCTTCTACCAATCGGCGATACAAGCTCTTCGTCAAGAAAGAAGAGTCCGATATACGCCGCGACGGTGTATTCAACACCTTTGGCCTCGGAGGAGATGCGACGGTACCTATATTTTGACCAAAATTTTCGAGGCCCCTAGGAAAGTACCGTTTCACGGGGCTTCGAACGAGTGTTTGAAAATTTTGGTTTTTTCAGTAAAATTCCGTCTAAGGCTCGTTTCATCGAGGGAATGGGCGATTTTGTTTCAGTGAACTGCCGTGTAGGTAGCTTAGAAAACACTCGGCGTAGAGCAGGCATTTGAGCTGCCGTGAACTGCCGTGTAGGTAGCTTAGAAAGATTGCTGTCCCGTCGGGACGCTCCGAAAAAAGTGAACTGCCGTGTAGGTAGCTTAGAAAAAAATGCAAGCGGTATGTTGCAACTTTTTTGCGTGAACTGCCGTGTAGGTAGCTTAGAAATCATCGGCTTCGACCTCCTTCTCCCCCTTGGCGTGAACTGCCGTGTAGGTAGCTTAGAAAGCCTTCCGATGAAATATCTCTTTTTGCCCCAGAATAGCTCTCGAGAGTTGGATAAATCGGTAGCAGCAGAGTCGATGGCGAGGTGCCCACCCGTGCGGGAAAATGACCACCTCAAGGCAAGAAACGAATGAACATTCAGCTACTGAATGAATATTCATTCGACATTAAGCTATCTTTTGTTACCTTTCGCAAGTAAGGAAAATTTTAAGGAGGGGGTACAAATGGATATCGATGCAAGAGAGAAATCTCATAAAACATTGCGTGAAATCTTCGAAAAGAGAATAAAACAGCTCTCGAAACTACCAAGATTGAGAGACGATGCCTCTATAGAGCGGAGCATCGAAGAGGGTGGCTTCTCTCGTAGAGATTTTATGAAATGGGCTGGAGCCATGACGGCTATGTTGTCGCTGCCCGCCTCTTTTACGCCTCTGGTGGCAGAGGCTGTGAAGGTGGCCGACAGATTGCCGGTAGTGTGGCTGCATATGGCTGAATGTACAGGCTGTAGCGAATCTCTGCTACGCTCCGCAAGCCCTACTATAGATAGTTTGATTTTTGATTACATCTCTTTGGAGTATCATGAAACATTGATGGCGGCCGCAGGCTGGCAAGCCGAGCAAAACTTGGAAAACGCAATCGAAAAGTATAAAGGTAGATATATACTCATGGTCGAAGGCGGTGTTCCGCTTGGTAACGCCGGTTCGTTTTTGACAATTGGCGGGCATGGAAAAAAAGGTAGAGACATTGCCGCAGATGCCGCAAAAGATGCAGCAGCGATATTCGCCATAGGAACATGCTCGAGCTTCGGAGGCGTGCAGGCTGCCGCACCCAATCCGACAGGTGCCGTAGCGCTGAGCGAAGTGACGGATAAGCCCGTAATCAATGTGCCGGGTTGTCCTCCAAGCGAAAAGAATATCGTCGGAACACTTCTGCACTTTTTGCTATATGGCACACTTCCCGCTCTCGATGTGTACAATAGACCGAAATGGGCATATAGGTTGAGGATTCATGATCTGTGTGAAAGGAGAGGGCATTTCGATGCCGGAGAATTTGTCGAGCGCTATGGTGACGAGGGTGCCAAGGATGGCTACTGTCTGTATAAGGTCGGCTGCAAAGGTCCCTATACATTCAATAGCTGCTCGAGAAACAAATTCAATCAGGGTACATCATGGCCCGTTCAGGTCGGCTTCGGATGTATGGGGTGTAGCGAACCTGATTTTTGGGATACCATGGGGACCGTAGGAGAACCGCTCAAAGACAAGCTATACCATACGGTATTTGGCGGAATGGGTGCCGATGCCACAGCAGATAAAATAGGGGTGAGCCTGTTGACGGTTACAGCGGTAGGTATTGCCGCTCATGCAGCTATTTCCGTAATCAAAAAACCAAAAGAATAAGCAAAACAGGAGGAACACTTATGTCAAAAAGAGTAGTAGTTGATCCAATTACCAGAATAGAGGGGCATTTGAGAGCCGAAGTCGTAGTGGGCGATGATGGAGTCGTCGAGGATGCGTTTGTCTCTTCTACTCTGTGGAGGGGGCTCGAGGTGATAGCAAAAGGTAGAGATCCGAGAAATGTACCCCTATTGATGCAGAGAATCTGCGGAGTGTGTACATATTCACACTATCTCAAAAGCACTATGGCTGTAGAGGATGCCTTGGGTATAGAGATCCCCTTGAATGCCGCACTTGTGCGTACACTCATGAATGCCGCACTGTTTATGCACGATCATACCGTACATTTCTATCATCTGCATGGAGTTGACTGGGTCGATATAGTTTCAGCCCTGAGTGCAGATGAAAAAAAAGCCAGCGAACTGGCATTCAAATATAGCGACAACCCCATCGCAACAGGTGTCAACGATCTGAAAAAAGTCAAAGAGACTGTAGCCAAATTTGCCAAAAATCCTCAGGGCCTAGGGCCATTTGCAAACGCCTATTGGGGACATGGGACTTATAGATTCACTCCCGAGCAGAATCTCATCGCTCTCTCTCATTACCTCAAGGCATTAGAGATGCAGAGACTTGCCGCCCAGATGCTCGCGATATTTGGTGGTAAGCAGCCGCATCCACAAAGTCTGGTAGTAGGAGGGGTTAGCTGTGTAATGGATATACTCGATCCATCCAGGATGGGAGAGTATCTGACAAAATTCAAAACTATGGCAAACTTTATCAAGAATGCCTACCTCGCAGATGTCAAAATGGCTGCCGAGATGTATAAGAATGAGCCATCTGTAGTAAAACCGATGGGTGTCAAAAATTTCATGGCATTTAGAGAATTTATGGTGGGTAGAGATCAGTATCTATTTGATAGCGGATATATTCTCGATGGTGATATCTCTAAGGCATTCGATATAGATGAGAGCAAAATCACAGAAGAGGCTACCCACTCGTGGTATGCCGACAATGAAGCGCTCCATCCTTACGAAGGCAAGACGAATCCGAAATATACAGGCTTCGTAGATGGGGAGAGTGTCGGCCCAGATGGTAAGCCTATTCACTCCAAGCTTATAAACGAAAAGAGTAAATATAGCTGGATCAAATCTCCAAGATATGACGGCAAGCCGATGGAGGTGGGGCCTCTTGCCTGTTTGCTGGTAAGCTATGCAAAAGGTAATAAAATTGTCCAAAATGCCGTCAACGATTTCCTCAAAGCTACAGGATTGCCCGTAACAGCTCTATTTAGTACACTGGGAAGGACGGCTGCCAGGGCTTTGCAGACAGGGATAATCGCCGATAACGCAATTGTCGCATTCAACAATCTTGTTGAAAATCTAAAAGTCGATCAAGAGACCTGTGCTCCATATGTGATTGATAAAGACAAGGAGTACAAAGGTCGTGGTCTCGGAGATGTGCCAAGAGGAATGCTGGGGCACTGGGTGCGCATTAAAAATGGTGTAGTCCAGAACTATCAGGCCGTTGTGCCTTCTACTTGGAATGCCGGACCAAAAGATGCAAAAGGCCAACACGGTCCGTATGAAGCCGATTTGATAGGCTTGAAGATACTCGATATCACCAAGCCACTCGAGATAGTCAGGATTATCCACTCTTACGATCCATGTATCGCCTGTGCGGTTCATGTAATGGATACAAAGGGCAATAAGCTTAGCGAATACAAGGTCGATCCTCTTTATGGCGGATGCAGTATATAAAAGGAGCCAAAATGGAAGCAATCAATAGCGCCGACGAAAAGATAGAAAGAGTATTGGAATTTGGTGTATTTTATAGGTGGCATCATTGGATAAGAGTACTTAGTATAGTGATATTGACCATAACAGGTTTTTATATCGCCGAGCCATTCATTACGCCTGTACCGAATCCTGAGCCAAGCAACTTTATGCAGGCTCTTTTCAGGAGTTGGCATGAAATTTTTGGATTTGTGATGATATCGATGTTTATCGCAAAAACATACTATTTCTTTTTTGTAAAATCCAATAGGCACGAAATCTACTCTATCAAGGATCTTTTTAGTTTGAAAAAGTGGATGAATCAAATAGGGTATTACCTATTTATCTCTAAGCATCCTGTACTTAGCGGTGCGTACAATGTCGTTCAATTTGCGGCCTATATAGGATTTTATATTATGATGGTAGGCTTGATACTTACTGGTCTGATTCTTTATGTGCATGTGTATCATTTTGGATTGGGTGGTGCACTGTATGATAGTATGCGTTATTTTGAGGTGATGATGGGAGGGCTTGCAAATGTTCGTGAGATTCATCATCTCTTGATGTGGGGTGTGATATTTTTTGTAATTGTCCATATCTATATGGCAGTTTTCAATGCTGTATATGCAAAAGAGGGAACTATCGACTCTATTGTGAGCGGCTATAAATGGCTTAAAAAAGAGTGATAGCTCTTGCCGGCAAAAGTTTTGTCGGCACCAAAGATATCATGCAGGAGGGGAAAATTATTTGTTGATACTTCCATCTGCATTCGAACAAGTAAGCCTCCTTCCCCTCCTTGATGATATCAAAATATATTGAGTTGAAATTTCTCATAATTTAAGGATAGATCTTGAAAATTTTAATACTGGGAATAGGAAATATTCTTTTTGGAGATGAAGGGGTTGGACCGCATTTGGCGAACCTCATAGAGGAAAAATATCGTTTTTTATCCGATGAGCATAGTGTCGAAATAGTTGACGGTGGTACGCTTGCACAAAGACTTATTCCGATTATTACGGATTATGATCGAGTTTTGATTATCGATTGTGTCAAGGTCGATGGTGCAGAGATAGGAGATGTCTATTGTTTTGATTTTTCTGATATGCCAGAATATGTCGGATGGAATGGTAGTGCGCATGAAGTTGAAATGCTTCAGACGCTTCAGATGATAGAGATGATGGGAGATCTGCCTCCAGTCAAGATTGTAGGTGTCGTTCCATATGTTATAGGAGAGAAGAGTACTTTTGAAATGACACAGAGAGTGATCGATGCATCGATCACTATGGAAAAGATTATTATAGATTATATCGCCTCTTTCGATATTACGGTCGATATCGTCTCACCAGAGCTCAAAATATCGGATCTTGCCGATAAAACATACCTAAAGGGAGTGGAATATGATATTGGAATATGAGCTTGATTATCGATCTTCGTCTCAAATATATGAGAAAATTTTTTTGCGAACTCTTAGAAAGAGCGGATTGCGAGGCAAAATAGTTAGAGAAGATTTTTGCCTGAAACTCTATATCGAATCTGAAAATATCGCTGAATTGGAGGAATTTGCCACACTCTTTGCAGATGCTCTGCCGGGTTCTATCTTTTTGTATGATATAAAAGCATCGATTATAGATGAGATGCCAGATGAGCTCTATAAATTATCCGATATCACCAAGCCCTATTTGTCTTTTTGTCCAGAATGTATGAAAAGAGTGAGCGATCCAAATAGCGAAGATTATTTCAATATTTTTACCGAGTGCGAAGTGTGTGGTTATGGCGCTTGCGGAGAGAGAAGAAGTTATAAAGATGAAATAGATAAGATCGCTATGGATATCATATCCGGAAAAATAGTTCGATTGGGCACTTTTTACGGCACTTATTGTGTTGGTCTGCCCTCGAAAATATCTTCAGGATTCGATTATGATCTAATGGCATACGACCTATCTGTGGTGGCCAGATATACCGATGCGAAAGAGTATGAGCTTTCTGCTCTGGGTGCTATCGAAAAACCCTTTGTTTCTCTTGTATCCAACAGACTTTTTTCCGATACATTCAAGATAGAGAGGCGTATAGTTAGATTCAAATTACCCGATGATTTGATATTGTATCTCCTTATGAAGGAGCTGGATAGGATAGGTCGGGAAGGTTTGCTCTTTTTTGCGAATGAGTGTATAGATGCGGATGTCGAACATTTTTTGGTAGAGCCAGTATGTAGTATGGAGCCTATAGAGCTGGTAGTCTCCAAAAAACATAGAGTTATTCTTCGCGGAGAGAAGGGGTTGCCGATTTTTTCACGAACATCCGACATGGTATCGGCTACGGGTGCTCTCTATTCCATAATAAAAGAGCATAAGATTTACGAAAAGGAGATTGCCGGGCTCTTTCTAAGTAGAGAGTATGGTGCTACAATTTTGGCAAATGGAAAAAAGTATGGAACCATAGAGTATCTACGCTTCGATTTTGCTTTTGATTCGATGGCGGATATATTCATAGCCATAATAGAGAGCGACGAAAACGGTAAAAAATTAGTCTATAACTATATGAAAAAATTTCCTCAAATCTATAATGAGATATACGATATCGAATTTACAAACAATAATTTCGGTATATATGAGCTCTGGGGTGTGGTCGCTTTGGTTTTGGGATATGGTTCTTGGGATGATCTGCAAGAAGCCGCACATATGCTCGAGAGTGAGGCATTGCTTTTTTTGGGTTTGAAAGGTCCGAGAATCGATTATAAAAAAACAAGAGTTGAACAAAAAGTATCATTAGATCCTCTCATGACAATACGCACAGCAATGAGTTACAAGCTTGCAGGAGCACAGCGGGATGCTGTCAGTTACGGAGTAATCGAGAGTTTTGCCGAGTTTATCACCAATGAGTTGGATGATATGAAGCAATCTATGGGAATTCAAGGGGTAGCCATAGCTGGTTCGATGCTCTCGAATAGAAAATTTTTTGACAAGCTCTGTCTGGAGCTTGATAAAAATCATGATATCTATTTCAACAATGAGCTTCCTATAGAGGGTAGAGCGGAAATATCTTCTATGCAGGAGTGAATCCGGATGAACAGGATGGGTGATAGTTTGTCGGAGGCGACCTATCTGCTCTGTGTGGATGGAGTAGTCCAAGGGGTCGGTTTTAGGCCGTTTGTTTACCATATCGCCAAGCGTATGGGGCTGAAGGGTTATGTGCTAAACGATGGTAGCGGGGTGGAGATTGTCGTTAATATATCTACCGATAGATTGCAAAATTTCATAGAGATTCTTTTAAAGGAGCGCCCTCCATTATCTGCAATAGAGAGAATCGATGCCAAAAAGATAGACTTTTGCGAATTTGACGATTTCAAGATACTCTCGAAAGGCTTGAAAGGCGAAAAGAGCACGATTGTGCTACCTGATATAGCAGTTTGCAGAAAGTGTCTCGAAGAGATGTTCGACCCCGACAATCGGAGATACCGCCACCCCTTCATCACCTGTACCGACTGCGGACCGAGATATACGATAGTCCGTACGGTCCCCTACGACAGGGAGAATACCTCGATGTCTGCCTTCGAGATGTGTCCCCGCTGTCGAGAGGAGTACGAAAACCCCCTCGACAGGCGCTATCACGCCCAGCCCATCGGGTGCTGGAGTTGCGGTCCTACTCTCGATATTTTGGAGAGAAAAGAGGCGGGAGGATTCGGCAGGGCTCTACACAAAGACTCCTACGACTCCATAGAGGAGTTCAGCGCCGATGCCGTCGCACTCTTCGCCGAGAGGATAGCCGAAGGAGAGATAGGCGCTCTCAAGGGGATAGGAGGATTCCATCTGCTTTGCGACGCGACGAATCCGCAAGCCGTACGCAGACTCAGAGAGAGAAAGAGACGACCCGCGAAACCCTTCGCCATCATGGTGCCCGATATCGAGATGGCCGACAGACTCGCATATATAGGCGAAGCCGAAAGGGAGCTTCTGCTCTGCAGCGCCCGGCCTGTGGTACTGCTTGACAAAAGAGAGAGCGAAGATATCGTTTGCGAAGAGGTCGCACCTGCGATAGGGCGCCTTGGTATCATGCTCCCATACACCCCTTTGCACTATCTCCTCTTCGAGCATATCCGAACACCCCTCGTAGCCACGAGCGCAAATCTCAGCGACGAGCCCATAATCACCGACTCCGAAGAGCTCCTCTCGAGTCTGGGAAGCGTGGTGGATATCGTACTCGACCACAATAGAGAGATACTCAACGCCTGCGACGACAGTGTGGCGCAGGTGGTGGGAGAGAGGGTACAGTGGCTCAGGACGGCACGGGGTGTGGCTCCCCTCTCGATAGCTCTAAAAAAGAGAGGTGGCGATCGAATCCTCGCCGTGGGAGCCAACCAGAAGAGTACGATAGCTATCCGACTCGAAGGCAGAGCGATCGTATCTCCCCATATCGGCGACCTCGCTTCGATAGGCTCGATAGAGTTTTTCGAAAGGACAATCGGCACTTTCGGGAGATTCTACGATTTCGTCCCGGACTCTCTGGTCTGCGACTCCCATCCGGGATACGAGAGTGGCAGATGGGCCCAGCGGATGGCGAAAGAGAGAGCTATTTCGTTGAAGCGTATTCAGCACCACTACGCGCACGCTCTGGCGGTGATGGCCGAAAACGGCATAGAGGAGAAGGCGCTGGCTTTCGTCTGGGACGGTACCGGCTATGGAGAGGACGGCACGGTGTGGGGTTCGGAGGTGATGCTGGCGGATAGAGAGGGTTTCGAGAGGATATACTCCCTGCGCCCCTTCAGACTCTTGGGTGCAGAGAGGGCGGTGAGAGAGCCGAGGAGGGTCGCATTGTCACTACTCTTCGAGCTCTATCCTCTCGACGAGATTCTAAAGATGGACAATCCCGCCGTAGAGGCTTTCGAAGAGAGTGAGATAAGGCTTTTGCACCAGTCGTGGAGCTTGGCTATCAACTCTCCCGTATCCACTTCGATGGGCAGGCTCTTCGATGCTCTCGCCTCGCTCAGAGGGCTTTTGCAAATCGCCGGATACGAGGGGCAAAGCGGCCTTATGCTCGAGAGAGAGGCGCGTCGCCACCCCTGCGAAAAGAGTACTAAAGTCCTGAAACTCTCCGAAAATAGCATAGAGTGGTCGCCTATGGTGGAGATGATGACGGCTGGAGTAGAGATTGCGGATATCTCAGCCTGCTTCCACCGCTCGCTCGCACGAATCGTAGCCGAAATTTCGGAGCTTCATCCCCAAATGCCGATAATTCTCGCCGGAGGTGTCTTCCAGAATCGCACACTCTGCGAAGAGATATTCTCTCTCCTCGAAAAGAGGGATATCTATATGGGCATCTCCCTGCCACCCAACGACGCTTCCATCTCCATGGGACAACTCTTCAAAGCTTTGTAGAGTATATTCCGGCGAAAGAGACAGGATTGAAGTCCCTGCTCCCCGATAGATGGGCTTTTCTCGTTCCAACCGTCCTCAGTGGAAATGCATACAAATGCATGAACTATCGAAACATATCTTGACGATGATGAGCCTATATGGACTTCGACCCCAAACGATGACGCCACTCTTCGGGGTGGCGACTTCAGTCGCCGGTAGAATCCTGCATAGATAAAAAGCTTGATTTTGCCATCTCGCTACGAAGTTGGAGGCTTCAGTCCTGCCGAAAGGGCCCGAATCTTATAGTTGTATGAGGTCTTTTTCGGCGAACTGGTCAGGGTGATGGCGGTATGAATTTGTGGTG